>Ga0169931_10000096_pt1 | contig 127376 bp, 97 predicted proteins | sample Kivu_15m_20L_FD_129675 | JGI IMG/M metagenome (GOLD analysis project Ga0169931, IMG submission 129675) | Freshwater microbial communities from Lake Kivu, Western Province, Rwanda to study Microbial Dark Matter (Phase II) - Kivu_15m_20L... | ecosystem: Environmental > Aquatic > Freshwater >... | reverse complement strand
GTATGGCAGAATCCGTCGCGATAGAAACCGGTCAGTGGATCGTGGCAGCAGGCCTGCAAAGGGGTGCCGAGGACATTCGAAGCCATGAAACAGATTGGCGCCGAGCCATGGCCGGTCAAGTCCCCGGATGGGCCGCTTGCTCTCCCGGCCTTCCCGCCGCGGAACCACCGCCCCCCGTCCGCCCGACTTGGGCGACCCACGGCCGCAGATTGCAGATTGAGCCCGGCGGAAGCCTGCCAGATGCTCGACCGCGTCCCCCAATGCTACCCCCAAGTCCCAGCAGCAATCCGGCCCTGTGGCGGGCTTCCCGTCGTCCCAGGGCGCGCCGCTGGCTTCCGGTGTGGCCGGTCGTCACGGTCATGCTCCTCCGCTTCGCCCCGTTCCTGCCAGGCCACGGGGCTGAAGTGCCCGCGGACCATGCCGACCGGATGTCGCGCGGTCTGGAGACCTTCCAGAAGGCGATCCGCCCCCTGCTCCTTGAACACTGCCTCCCCTGCCATGGCGGTGAGAAGACCAAGGCTGAACTCAACCTGGTTACCCGCGATGGCCTGCTTCAGGGCGGCGTGGATGGCGAGGTGGTCGTCCCCTTCATGGCGGACGAAAGCCGGCTGCTGCGCCTCGTCCGGCACGATGAGGAGCCGCACATGCCGGACAAAAAGCCCAAGCTGTCCGCCGCGTCGGTCGCAGCGTTGGAGTCCTGGATCAACGACGGCGCGCCCTACGATGGACCGCTCATCGCCGGCGCCGCGGCACCCACGAAGGGGGGCGTCAGCGCCGCCGACCGCGACTGGTGGTCCTTTCGGCCGTTGGCGAAACTCCAGCTCCCGGCCGAAGGCGGGCCGACGGCGCATCCGATCGACCGCTTCATCACCGCTCGCGCCCGCACCAACGGGCTCTCCCTGAATCCTGAGGCCGACCGCCGCACGCTGATCCGCCGCGCCTCCCTGGATCTGCTCGGTCTCCCCCCGACACCGGAGGAGGTCGCGGCCTTCGTGCAGGACAACTCCGCTGACGCGTGGCCCAGAATCCTCGACCGGCTGCTCGCCTCGCCCCGCTACGGCGAACGCTGGGCGCGGCACTGGCTCGACGTGGCGCGCTTCGCCGAGAGCTCCGGGTTCGAGCACGACTACGAGCGGCCCGGTGCGTTCCATTACCGCGACTTCGTGATCCGCGCCCTGAACCGTGACCTGCCGTACAATGACTTCCTGCGCTGGCAACTCGCCGGCGATGAACTCGCGGCGGACAATCCGCAGGCGCTCGCGGCCACCGGGTTCCTCGGTGCGGGCGTTTTCCCGACGCAGATCACCGCCAACGAGGTCGAACGCACCCGCTACGACGCGCTCGACGACATGCTGTCCACCACCAGCGCCGCCTTCCTTGGCCTCAGCGTCGGTTGCGCGCGCTGCCACGATCACAAGTTCGATCCCATCGCCGCCCGCGACTACTACCGGCTGCTGGCGACCTTCACCACGACGGTGCGCAGCACGGTGGAATTGGATCTGGATCCCGGGGCGACCGCCGAGCGTGTGAAGGGCTGGGAAGCCGAGCGCGCTCCGCTGCTCGCGGCGCTGTCCCGCCAGGAGCAGGCGTTGAAGCCGCAGTTCGACCAGTGGCTGCAAAGCGGCGCCACGCTCGCCACCAACTCCGGCTGGACCTTGCTGGAACCGACGAACCGGGTCTCACAAGGCGGCGCCACCTTCCGTGCCCTCGACGACGGGTCACTCCTCGCCGAAGGAAAGAACGCCGACCAAGACGAATACTCCTTCACCGCCGTCACCGCCCTGACCCGGATCACCGGCCTGCGGCTCGACGCACTGGCGCATCCCTCGATGAAGGGCAACGGCCCCGGCCGCGCCGACAACGCCAACTTCGCCCTGAGCCGGATCCGGGTGTTCGTGAATACCGGCAATGGTGCCGAACGCGAAGTGCGCCTCGCCAGAGCGGAAGCGGACTTCGAGCAAAACAAAGACAACCTCTCGGTCGCCGCCTCACTCGATGACAATCCTCAGACCGGCTGGGCCGTGGATCCGCAGTTCGGCAAGGATCACTCCGCCGTGTTCACCCTGGCTGAACCGGTCGAGACCGGCGGCGCTGCCACCGTCACGGTGAAGCTCGAGTTTCGCGTCAACTCCCGTCACCACATCGGTCGCCCTCGCCTGGCGGTGACCGGGGACGCCGCGCCTTCGCTCCGGGGTGAGCTGTTGCCCGGCAACATCGCCACGCTGCTGCGCCCAGCCGGTAAAATTGGCTTCGCGGGCCGCCTTTCCGTTGCCGACCGCGCCGTCCTGTTCGACTGGTGGAAGCGGCGCGACGCCGGCTGGCAGGCCCGCACCGCCGATTTGGAGAAGCATGCCGCCGGCAAGCCCGACGGCCGCACCAAGGTGTTCATCTGCGCCGAAGGATTCCCGGCGCACCGCATGCACACGCAGGGCGCCGATTTCCGGGAGCACACCCACTTCCTGCGCCGGGGCAATTCGGACCTCAAGAATGGCATCGCCACCCCGGGATTCCTGCCGGTGCTCACGCGGGCTTCCTTCACTGAACAGCATTGGCAGACGCCGCCGCCGAGCGGCGCCAAGTTCTCCGGCCGTCGCACCGCGCTCGCGGCTTGGATGACCGATCTGGAAGCCGGCGCCGGACCGCTCGTCGCCCGCGTCGCCGTCAACCGCGTGTGGCAGCATCACTTCGGCCGGGGCCTCGTCGCCACGCCCAATGACTTTGGCCGCACCGGCACGCCGCCCACGCATCCCGAACTGCTCGAATGGCTCGCCGGTGAGTTCGTGCAAAACGGCTGGCAGTTGAAACCGCTGCATAAGCTCATCATGACCTCGGCGACCTATCGGCAGTCGGCCGCCACCTCGCCCGCGCAACTCGCGACCGACCCCGCCAACCAGCTGCTCACCCGCGGCGCGCCGCGGCGCCTGGAGGGCGAAGCCATCCGCGATTCGATCCTCAGTGTGAGCGGCGCGCTGGACGACCGGATGTTCGGCGCCGGCACCAAGGACGAGCGCAGCCCGCGGCGGAGCATCTACTTCACCGTGAAACGCAGCGAACTGGTCGGATCCATGGTCGCCTTCGACCTCCCGGAACCGCTCGTCAGCCAAGGTTCCCGGCCGACGACCACCGTCGCCCCCCAGGCGTTGTTCCTGCTCAACGGGCCGCAGGTTCGTAGCTGGGCCACCGCTATGGCAAACCGCCTCAACCGCGAAGTCGGCGCCGGTGAAGCGACCCAAATCGGGCGCGCGTTTCAGCTCACGATCGGCCGCACGCCCACCGAGCGCGAACTGCGCCGGGGACTGGACTTCCTCGCCCGCCAGCGCGCCAGCTACCGCGCCGACGGCCAAGCGGAGACCGCCATCCCCGCGCTGGCCGACTTCTGCCAGGCACTCTTCGGCCTCAACGAATTCGCCTACCTGCCCTGACGATGAACTCACTGCCCTTCTCCGCCCCGCTCAGCCGAAGGCAACTGCTGCAACGCGCCGGTGGCGGCTTTGGCTGGATCGCCCTCTCGTCATTGCTTGCGCGGCTGGATCCCGCCCAGGCCGGCCCGCTGAATCCCCTCGCCGCCCGCGCACCGCAGCTGCGTGCCCGCGCGAAGTCCGTCATCTGGATCTTCGCCAACGGCGGCCCGAGCCAGGTGGACACCTGGGACTACAAGCCCGAACTGGAGAAACGCGACGGCACGCAGCTCGCCGGCTTCGACAACAAGACCGGCTTCTTCCAGGACGCCGTCGGACCGTTGATGAAGTCCCCCTTCGCCTGGCGCCAGCACGGCCAGAGCGGCACCTGGGCCAACGACCTGTTCCCACACCTCGCCCGGCACGTGGACAAGATGTCGTTCATCCACTCGTGCTGGACCCAGTCCAACAACCATTCGCCCGCGCTGTTCATGATGAACACCGGCGCCACCCGCATGGGCTTTCCGTGCGTCGGCTCGTGGGTGACTTACGGACTGGGCTCAGAGAGCGACAACCTGCCGTCGTTCGTGGTGATGAGCGATCCGCTCAACCGCGGCCTGCCCAAAGGCAATGCCAGCAACTGGGGCGCCGGCTTCCTGCCGAGCGTTTACCAGGGCACCTGGCTGCGGCCGCAGGGCGAACCCATCGACAACCTCAAGCGGGCCGCGGCGCTGACCGACGGCCGTCAGCGTGCCCAGCTCGATCTGCTGGCTGACCTGAACCGCGAAGCACTCGGCGATTCGCCCATCGAGAGCGAGCTCGCCGCCCGCATCGAGAGCTTCGAGCTCGCCTACCGCATGCAGACCGCCGCGCCCGATGCCTTCGAAGTGCGCCGCGAGCCGGAGCACATCCAGCGCCTCTACGGCCTCGACCAGAAGCACTGCGCCCACGTCGCCACGCAGTGCCTCATGGCGCGCCGCATGGTCGAGCGCGGCGTCCGGTTCGTGCAGATCTACTCCGGTGGCATGGAGAACCAGCTGAGCTGGGACTGCCACAATGACCTGGTGGGCAACCACCGCGGCTTCGCGCTCGAGACCGATCAACCGGTGGCCGCGCTGCTCGCCGACCTGGAACAACGCGGTCTGCTCGACGAGACCCTCGTCATCTGGGGCGGCGAATTCGGACGCCTGCCCGTCTCCCAAAAGGGCGACAAACCGGGCCGCGATCATAACCCACACGCGTTCACGGTCTGGTTCGCGGGCGGCGGCGTGAAGGGCGGCTGCCATTACGGCGAGACCGACGAGATCGGCTTCAGGGCCGCGGTGAACCGCGTCCATGTCCGCGACCTGCACGCCACGATCCTCGCGCTGGTGGGGCTGGACCACGAGCGCCTCAGCTACCGCTTCAACGGCCTCGACCAGCGCCTGACCGGCTTCGAGGATCCGCGGGTAGTCTCCGAGATCATCGCGTAACGGCCAGTGGTCGCGGCCAAGGTGCTGCCGTCATCCCGCCGGCAGAAGTCGTGAAGAAACCGGCGGCCGCAACTGTGAATTCCGAGGCTTGCGTGAGTGCGGAAGATCGCCGGCGAGACGCCGGCAGCACATTTCTGCGCCACATTTTCCTCCCCCGGGTTTGGCGGAAGCTTACGGTCGTGCCACCACGCCTTGTCCGATGACGTCATGAATACCCCTTCACTTGGATCCTTCTCCAGCCCGCTCACGCGCCGTCAGTTCAACCGTGCGGTGGCCGTGGGCGCGCTGACCTTCCCGGCCATCCTCCGCGGCCAGAATCTCAACGGCCGCCTCGACGTCATTGCCATTGGCGTGGGCGGACGCGGCGCGGGCAACCTTGCCGACGTCGCCCGCACGGAGAACATCGTCGCCGTGTGCGACGTGGCCGGCAGCGCGCTCGACGCCGCCCAGGCCAGGCATCCCGGCGCCCGGCGTTACGCGGATTTCCGCCAACTCTACGACCGGGAGAAGCGCTTCGACGCCGTCATCGTGAGCACCTGCGAGCACACGCACGCGTTCGCCACGCTGCCGGCGCTCCAGCTCGGCAAACACGTCTATTGCGAAAAGCCGCTGACCTATAACGTCGCCGAGGCGCGCGTCATCCGCGAGGCGGCGGCGCGCGCGAAGGTCGCCACCCAGATGGGCACGCAGATCCACGCCGGCGACAACTACCGCCGCGTCGTCGAACTCATCCAGAGCAACGCCCTCGGCCCGGTGAGCGAAGTCCACGTCTGGGTCGGACGCGCCTGGGGCCGCCAGTCCGCCGAGGCCGCCGCGCGAAACCATGACATCGTCACCGCGCAGGAGCGGCCCGAGGGAAGTTCGCCCGTCCCGAAGGGCCTCGACTGGGACCTATGGCTGGGTCCCGCGCCGTTCCGGCCGTTCCACGAGGTCTATTATCCGGGCCCGAAATGGTATCGCTGGTGGGATTTCGGCAACGGGACCATGAGCGACCTCGGCTCGCACTGGAACGACCTCCCCTTCTGGGCGCTGAAGCTCCAGGTGCCGCTGACGATTGAAGCCGGGGGACCGCCACCGCATCCCGAGATCGCACCGGCGTCGATGCACGCCACCTACACCTATGGCGCGCGGGGCAGCCTCCCGCCGGTGCGGCTCACCTGGCATCAGGGCGAGGACAAACCGGAAATCTGGACCCGCGGCGGCATTCCCAAATGGGATAGCGGCGTGCTCTTCCTCGGGACACAGGGCCGGATGCTGCTCGCCAGCTACGACAAGTTGGTGCTGCTACCTGAAAAGGATTTCGCCGGCTTCAAGCCACCCGAACCGTTCATCCCGAAGTCCCTCGGTCACCACGCCGAATGGATCCACGCCTGCAAGACGGGTGTGCCAACGACCTGCAACTTCGACTACGCCGGCTGGCTGACCGAGGCGAACCACCTCGGCAACGTCGCCTACCGCGCCGGCAAGAAGCTGGAATGGGATCCGGTCAACCTCCGGGCCCGGAACGCCCCGGAGGCGGACCGCTTCATCCGGCGTGCGTATCGCCCGGGCTGGAGCCTCGCGTGAGCGGTTTTCGGCACCAGGCTTGCAGCGGTGCGCCACGTTCGAGGGGAATCCCGGCGGGTCAAATCCCGTGGGGCCGCCAACTGACCGGCCCGCCCCGGGCCTTCACAGTGATTCCACAACTCGCGCGCGGAACCAACGGGCCTCAGCGGTCGTGGGCACCACCACGTCGAGGTTGGCCTCGGTGCGCAGTTCCCGCACGGACATTTCCTCCCACTGGCGCAGATCGCCGGAGCTTTCCACCACGACCCGGTCGCCCTGCGTGCCCGTGAGGCGCAGGCGCAGTTCAGACCCGGTGGTGCCCGCGGGGTCCAGCCACACTGCGCCTCGCTCGGCGTAGGCCCGCAGTTCAGTGCCCGTGTTCAACAGGACGTAACGCTCCGTGGCCGTCATTTCCTGAATGCCTCCTGAGGAAATACTGGGAAAAGGTTCGCGGGGCCGCCACGGCAGGACCGTGCGGGTTTCCGGATCGAGGGCGACGATGCCGGGCACCGCGTTGGTGCCCACCCGGTCCAGCACGAAGGGATACAGGTGCGCCAACACAATGGATCCCTTGAAAACCGTTCCGGTGTATTTGCCCACGGGCAGTTCGTGCCCGGCTGCGTTGGTCCAGGCCCGCATCACCCCGTCTGTGATCCGCACCCAGGACAGCAGCGGTTCCCCATGGTCCCAGAAGGCTTCGCTGGCGTCGGTAACCCAGAAGCCATCGTTCTGCACTCCCACGAAGTGTTCGCGCCGCCGCCCGTCGCCACTGGCCCGGTATTCGGCCGGCAGCTTCCAGACCACCTCCCACCGGCCGTCGCGCTCCTCCCAAGCGGCCAGGCGGTCAGGGCGGCGACTGAACCCTTCATCGTCGGGATGATGCCCGAGAAAGGTTACGAGCCGACCATGAACGAAACGCAGGTCGTCGAAGGCATAAGCATTGACGTTGGTGGAGGATAGGTTTCTGAGCGGCGCACCCGGAAAGGGGATTTCCACCAAGCCGGAACCGCCGGGCACGGTCAGTTCATCGGGGTGACCAAACGGCAGTTGATGATACATGCCTAGAAACACTCGGTTTCCCAGAGACATTACCGAACTGACAAGTTGCAATCCGGAAGATCGCGGATCCCTGATTTCGCCCAACAGATAGGTAGCGACGAGCTGGGGCCAAAGTCGCCTATCTCCCAGCAGCAGAAACTGAGGATGCACGGCATCTTCCGGGCCCCTGAGGTCAGTTCCAACCATCGCGACAAACGTGTCCGCTGGGTGGATGCGGTAAATGCCTGCGGCATGATCAAACTCGCGTAGCGCATTCAGGGGGGATAGCAGGGAGAATGAAGGGACCGGCGTCGCCGTCCGAGCGTCTAAGGACTCCAAATCCCACCAAGCGCTGGTGAAAATCCGCCCATTCGACTCAGTCAATCTAATCGTTTGAAAAGCTCCCGGGTCCACGGGTTTTCGTGGAAACCCAACCAACTGGCGGTCGGCGAGCACGGCTGCGGCTCTCGTGACGGACATCATCGCGAAGCCAACGACCAACAATGACAGCAGCTTTCCCATTCTATCCCAGAGTTTGAACCGAGAACCCGCCCTCACCCCCGGTTCTTCACCGGCCGGAAAGGCTGGATCCAGCTCGCGAAGGCGCCGAGGCGGCGGGTTTGGATCCAGACCCGGCCCTGGCCGCGGAAGCGGCACACGAGGCCTTCGCCGGAGAAGAACAGCGACTTATAGCCGCCGATCCGGCCGACCTCGTATTGCAGTCTGTCGGTGAAGGCGACGACGTGGCCGGTGTCCACCACGTAGCTGCCGTTCACGTTCACGCACAGGCACCAGCGGTCGCCGGGTTCCAGCCCGGGAAAGCCATACGCCGGCACGGGCGTAGACAGGTCGTTTCCGACGGTGCGAGTGAAGGCCAGGAATTCTTCCGTCATCACGGCGCAGACGGTGTGGAGGCCGCGGTCCTCCGGACCCGTGTGGCAGAAGCCGTCGCGGTAGAAACCGGTGAGGGGATCACGGCAGCAGGCTTGCAGCGGTGCGCCGAGGACGTTCGAAGCCATGCGCCACGGTGGCGGCGAATCCCGGCGGGTCAAATTCCGTGGGGCCGCCAACTGACCGGCCCGCCCCCAGCCATCACGGCGATTCCACAACTCTCGCGCGAAACCAACGGGACTCGGCGGTCGTGGGAACCACCACGTCGAGGTCGGCCTCGGTGAGCAGTTCCCGCACGGACATTTCCTCCCACTGGCGCAGATCGCCGGAGCTTTCCACCACCACCCGGTCACCCTGCGTGCCGGTGAGCCGCAGGCGCAGTTCCGACCCGGTTGTGCCCACGGGGTCCAGCCAGACCGCGCCCCGCTCGGTGTAGGCCCGCAGGTCGGTGCCGGTGGCAATGAGCAGATAACGCTCGGTGCCCAAGAGACTCAGCCCGTTCTGACCCACCAGCGAGTCCACCGGACGCCACGGCAGGACGGTGCGGGTTTCCGGGTCCAAGGCCACGATCCCGGGCACGGCATTGGTGCCGACCTGCGTCAGGGTAAACGTTGCGGTCCGCTGATCGTTGGCCAGAATCACGGTGTCCCGGAACACGGTGCCGGAATAGTTGCTGAAAGGAACCTCATGGCCCGGCCGGTTCGTCCATGGACGGGTTTCCCCGTCCGCCAACCTGATCCAGGACAACGGCGGGCGCAGCCCCGCAACATCTTGGATGGGTCGGGAATCCCCGGTGACCCAAAAGCCTTCCCCGTGCTCTCCGACAAAATGATCGGGAACGGTGCTCAATACGTCGTCGTTCCATCCGGGCAGGGACCGTTTCCAGACCAGTTCCCATGCCCCATTCCGCTCTCTCCATGCCGTCAGCCAATCCAGGTTGAAGCGGTCGACAGCGTGAAACGCGACGAGATTTCCGCCGATGAACCTCAGGTCGTCCGTGGTTGTGGATTTGAAGTCTGTGGAAGGAAAGTTGCGCGGGGGCAGGCCGGGAGCGGAAAATTCCCCCAGCCCAGAACTGATCAGCGGTTCCTCCAACTGATCGCCAGGGCCAGGCCACCGGGGCAGGCCGAGGAATAGCCGATCTCCCAGAAACGCGGCGCCGCTTAAATAGCTAGGGCCCTCACCGGCCCTCGGATCCTGTATTTTGCCCAACGGATATACGGCGATCACCTTCGGCCATTGTTGGCGGTCCACCAAGATTAAGAACTGAGCTTGAGGAGGAGGAAAGCTGACGGGGTATGCTACCAAAGCGACCAGCCCATCGCCGACTGCGGAGAAATAGACCAAAAGCGGACCCCAAGCGCTAAGTTCCAGTAGGCCGGCCAACTGCTCATGCACCCCGGCCAATGGCAGATCTGAGGTCAGTTCAAGTGTGCGGGGATGAAGTTCACGCAAACCCGAGAATAATTCGGCGGACGTCCGGTTCAGAAACATCTGATCGCCGACAACGGTCAGACGATGCCAATTGCGAAAAGGTGGGTTCGCCGTGGTCTTGGGAAACCCGACCAACTGGCGGTCGGCGAGCACGGCGGCGGCTCTCGTGACGGACATCATCGCGAGGCCAACGACCAACAGTAACAGCAGTTTTCTCATTTTGGTTCTTAAGGTTGGACCACGAAGCCGCCCTCACCCGCGGTTCTTCACCGGCCGGAAGGGCTGGATCCAGCTCGCGAAGGCGCCGAGGCGGCGGGTTTGGATCCAGACCCGGCCCTGGCCGCGGAACCGGCACACGAGCCCTTCGCCGGAGAAGAACAGCGACTTGTAGCCGCCGATCCGGCCGACCTCGTATTGCAGGCTGTCGGTGAAGGCGACGACGTGGCCGGTGTCCACCACGTAGCTGCCGTTCACGTTCACGCAGAACATCGCGCCGTAGGTGTTGAACCACAGGTCGCCGCGGCCCGAGCAGCGCAGCAGGAACAGCCCTTCGCCGCTGAAGAAGCCCTTCCAGCCCTGCCACTTGCTGTCGAGGGTGACTTCCGGGCTGCTGGCCACGTAGCCGCTGCTCTGGAGGAACAGCCCGTCGCCGTCGAGATAGACGTGTTCCAGGTCGCCGGGCGCGCCGGGCGCGATGCCGATGCTCGCCGATCCGCCGGCGGCGGTGAACTCGTTCACGAAGATGTTTTCGCCGGTGAGGAAGCGGGTCAGGCCGCCGCGCATCCGGGTCTTCATCTGGAGGTTGGTGTCCATCGTGGCCATGGCCGAGGCCTCGACCTTGAGCGTGCGGTTGGCCGGAACCTGCACGGTGAGGAACGCAAAGTCGGGCCGGCCCTCGATCTGGTATTCGAAGTCGCGGCGCGGGTCGGCGGTCTGCGCCGGGCTCAGCAGCGCCGAGGTCGCGGCGACGAGCGGCGGCGGGCCGGCCAGCACGGGTGGCACCCGGGGCGGCGCCGACGGCACGAGCACGGGCGACTGGCTGGCGAGCACCCAGTCGGTCAGGCCCTCGTGGAACACGTGGTCGGTGGGCTTGAGGTCACCGGCGGCATACATCTGGCGGACCTGTTCCAGCGGGAACGGACCTTCCTGGACGCCATTGCGGAAGAGATGAACTTGCATGGGCGATGCGGGATGCGGGGTTCAGCGGGGTTTCAGGTTCGGGCCGACTTCGAGGCCGAAGCCGCGGGCGTTGTGGCTCTGGCACCACACGGTGCCGCGACCGGAGAAGCGGCAGACGAGGCCTTCGCCGCCAAAGATGGCCGTGGCCCAACTGCCGCCGGCCTTGGTGATCTTGAAGTTGAGCGTCTCCTGGAACGCCACGATGTGGCCGGTGTCCACGATGTATTCGCCGTCCACCTCGACGGGATAAATGGCGCCGAAGCTCGACAGGATGACCGGGCCGGTGCCGCTGAGGTGCAGCCAGAAGGCGCGTTCGCCGGAGAGGAACGACTTGAAGCCCTGCCAGCCGAAACTGACGTTCACGCCGCTCTCACAGGCCACGAACGAGCCGGCCTGAACGACGAGGTTTTCGCCCCGCAAATCGTAGCGGAGCATGTCGCCCGCGAGTGTGGCCGCGAGGAAGACTTCGCCGCCGGTGGCGCCCGCGGAGAAGTGGTTCAGGAAGAGCGATTCCCCGGCGAGCATGCGCTTGAGCCCAGCCATCACGGAACCCGATTCGCGCTTGTGCGTGGTCGTGGTCAGCGTGAGAGCGTCGCTCATGGCGATCATGGCGCCGGACTCGGAGGTGAGGTGTTCGCCGGGCGCGAGAAACACGCGGGCGGCGGCGTTGCCCGGGCGGGAGAGAAGTTCGATGTCCATGACGGTTCAGATGCGGGGGTTGAGCCAGTTGGCGAGCCCGCTGACGCTGCGGGTCTGGATGACGACCATGCCGCGTCCCTCGACGCGGGTGACGAAGCCTTCACCGCCGAACAGGCTCGAAAAGATTCCGCCGGCGAGCTGGAGCTTGAGCTTCAACTGCGGTTCGTAGGCCACGAGATGGCTCGTATCGACGATGTATTCGCCCTCGACCTGACGCTCGAGAAGTTCGCCGTAGGCACCATACCAGAGCGTGCCGGTGCCGCTGACGGTGAGCTTGAAGAAGCCTTCCCGCGCGATGCCGCTCACGAACCCGGCCCAGCGGAGGCCGAGCTTCAGCCCGGGCGTGGACGCGACGTAGGCGCCGGGCTGGAGGCAGATCGTCTCCCCGTTGAGCTGGACCTCGCGCATGTTGCCCGGCGTGGTCTGCACTAGGGTGACCCGGCGCGGGGCGCCGGTGGTGTTCGTGAACGTGTTCACGAACAGCGTCTCGCCCGCGAGGAACTTCTTCGCGAGGCCGGAGAACAGGCCGCCGTTGAACGAGGCCTTCATCGCGAGGTCGGCGCTCATGCTGGACATGGCGTCCGACTCCGCGACGACGCTTTCGCCGGGGTCCAGGTCAACGTGCAGATAGGCGAACGAGGGCGCGCCCTCGATGGTGGTCTTCATGGCTGTGATTGGGGCTGGGCGGGAGAATTGGTGGCAGAAGCCGGCGTCGAAAGTTTGCTGCGGAGCAGCCGTTGAAACGCGGCGAAGTCGAGTTCCACGGACTTGAAGCCCGCGGGCGGGCCAGACTCGGCGATGAGCCGTTCCAGCCGGTCCTGGCGTTCCGTGGTGGCGGGATGAGTGCTGAGGAATCCCAGCGCATCGAGCGCCTGACCGCCGGGCAACTTGGCCTTCAGCGTCTCCTCCTCCTGCCGGACCTTGTCGAAGAACGTGATCAGGCCGCGGGGATTGAGGCCGGCGGCAGTCAGGTATCGGAATCCCTGTTCGTCGGCCTCGCGCTCGTGGTCACGGGAAAATTTCTGCGACAGGAGGAACGGGGCGTTGTTCACGAGGATCGCCGCGATGCCCGAGACATCGCCGACAAAGAACGTCACCACGGCGTAGAGTCCGAGGTTGCTGACGATGCCGCGCACCCCGTGCTGGCGCGTCACGTGGGCCAGCTCATGCGCAAGCACGCCGAGGACCTCCTCCGGAGTGTCCGCCGCCAGCAGGAGCCCGGAGTGCAACATCACCTTGCCGCCCGGCAGCGCGAAGGCGTTGAGCGACGGATCCTCCACGAGGTGTAGGGTGAACGGGTAGCGGTCCTGCGGCACGACCGCCAGCAGCGGCGCGGCCAGGCGATCCAACTGGCGCTTCACTTCCTCGTCGGTCAGGAATTTCTGGCCGAGGCTGAACTGAACGAAGGCCGCTTCGCCCAGTTTCTCCTCCCACGCCGCCGGGACCTTGCCCGCGACGGTTTCGACCATGGAGTCCTTCGTCAACCAGAGGCCGGCCAGCGTCGCGAGCAGCGCCAGCAGCACTGCGAACAGCACGCCCCGGGCAATCCATTGCGTTTGCCGGATCCGGCCCCGGGCCAGGCCAAGTGCCGGGTTCTGGGCAAACGCAGGATGCTCCAGCACCGTCCGGTCCGACGTGAACACCGACACTCCGGACACGTCGGAATGCTCGAAAAAGATCAACCGGTCGCTGGCACCACCGAGGCGAACGGAGAGGCCCTCGAGGGGGAGGGTGAACCGCAGCGTCTCGGATTCAAACCGCACCAAGCCGCCGTCCAAACTTAGCCGGCCCGCGACCCGCTGTGTGCCATGATCGGGATGGAAGGCGCCGGCCTCAAAGGCAGTGGCAGAGGGCGTGGACATGTCGCTTGCGATTGGGCCCGACGACCAGCCGACGGGATGCGGCGGACGTTGGAAGAGGCGTCCCCGGGGTTCAACGCCGAATCACGGCGGCTATGCTCGGAGCCCGGTCGAAGCTGAAACCCGCGCGCGGCGACCAATCTCCCCGATCGCCCACGCCGCATGTTCGGCGATGAGCGGCTCCGGATCATGCCGCGCGCGCTCCAGCGCCGGCAGCGCTTCGGGCCCGCCCACATTGCCGAGCGCCACGCAGACGTTGCGCAGCAGCCCCCGGCGTTTGGTGCGGAGGAACGGGGTGCCGGCGAAACGCGCCCGGAACGAGGCGTCATCCAGCTCCAGCAACGCAAGCAGGTCCGGCTGGTCCAGATCGGGCCGGGCATGTGCGCGCAGGAGCGACGCTTCGCGGGCGAAGCGATTCCACGGACATACTGCGAGGCAGTCGTCGCAGCCATAGATGCGGTTGCCGAGCAGCGGTCGAAATTCGGGCGGAATGCTGCCCTTCAGCTCGATGGTCAGATACGAGATGCAGCGGCGCGCATCAAGGGTGAAGGGCGCCGGCAGCGCGCCGGTGGGACAAGCCGAAAGGCACCGGGAACAACTGCCGCAGCGATTGACCTCCGGATCGTCGGGCGCCAGTTCCGCCGTGGTCAGGATCTCCGCCAGGAAGAACCAGTTGCCGAGCCGTCGCGAGATCAGATTCGTGTGCTTGCCGACGAAACCGACGCCCGCCCGTTGGGCCAGGTCCCGTTCGAGGATCGGCCCGGTATCCACATACCACAGCGAGCGCGTGCTGGGTCCGCCGAGTTCATCAAGCAGCGCGGCCAATTCGCGCAGGGGGCCGGCGAGCACCTCGTGGTAGTCCGCATGGCGGGCATAGCGGGCGACTTCCCCCCTACCCCGGCCGCCTGTCTCGGCCACGCTGGCTTTCGCCGACGGCGCATAGCTCACCGCCAGCACGACGACACTGCGGACGCCGGGCAACACCAGCGCGGGATCGCGGCGCTTGTCCGCGTTGCGCGCGAGCCATTGCATCTCCGCATGGCGCCCCTCGGCCAGGGCGGCCGAGAAGCGCGCCCCGGAAGCCGGCGGGGCGGCGGTGGTGACCCGGCACAAGTCAAAGCCCAGTTCGTGCGCGCGCCGCTGGAGCCGTTCCTTCATGCCGGGAACCTTTGTCTCGTTTCACGCCGCAACCGGCTTCGCCCCACCCGCGAGCTGACGGCGATACGAGGCCGCGATGAAGCGGGCTGTTTCCACGGGCGCGCGATAGTCCACGCCCACGAGCACGTCCGCCTGCTTGTAGAAGGGTGCCCGGGTCCCAAGCAACTCGCGGATCTTGCCCAGCGGATCGGATGTATGGAGCAACGGCCGGTGCGATTGGTGCCGCACGCGCCCGAAGATGACTTCCGGCGAGGCCCAGAGGCAAAAGATCAGCGCGTGACGGCGCAGGCTTTCGAGATTCTCCGGGTTCACCACCATGCCGCCGCCGGTCGAGATCACCTTGCGGCGTGCGGACTCCAGTTCCCGGACCAGGTCAGACTCGCGACGCCGAAAGGCCGCCTCCCCCTCCTCGGCGAAGAGGTCGGCGATGCGCTTGCCGGCCCGGGATTCGATGACCTTGTCGGTGTCCACCAGTTCGAACCCAAGGATCTCCGCCAGCACATGGCCGACCGTGGACTTCCCCGTGCCCATGAACCCCACGAGCGCGATGTTGTGATACTGGCGGTCGGCCGACATGCGCGGAGATTGCCGTGAATCCGGCGAAGAATGAACCGGTAAGTTGGCCAGATCTTCCGAAAATCGTCCGCCCCTGACAGGCGCGCGCCCCGTGTCTGCAAGGTTTCATCAACCGTGAGCGTTCCGGACATTGCGGAGTGATGGCGGCCTCATCGTGGGACTTCCTCCGGGTTGGTCCGAGGCCTAGAGTCCGCCGCATGGTATTGCGTCATCGGCACCATCGACGGGGTTTCACGCTGATCGAATTGCTCGTGGTCATTGCGATCATCGCGATCCTTGCGGGCATGCTCCTGCCAGCGCTGAGCAAGGCCAAGAGCAAGGCCTCCCAGACCCAGTGCCTGAGCAACTACCGGCAACTCAATCTGGCGTGGCTGCTGTATGTGGATGACTTCAAAGACGAGCTGCCCCCGAACGAGACGATTCTTACCGGCGGCCGGCAGGGCGCGAATGCGACCGCGCGCACCTGGGTGGTGGGCAACGCCTATACGGACCTGACGACGACCAACATCCAGAAGGGCCTGCTGTTCCCCTACAATCGGTCCGTCGGCATCTACAAGTGCCCGGCGGACAACTCAACCGTGCTGGATCGCGGCCGAGTCCGCCGCACTCGCAGCGTCTCGATGAACGCCTACATGAACGACACGCCCGATCCCCGGGACCGTTCCTGCTGGCACAAGCTCAGCCAGATCGTTCGGCCCGCTCCCAGCCAGGCCTTCGTCTTTCTGGATGAGCACGAGCACAGTATCGAGAACGCCCGCTTCGTGGTCACCCAGCCGGGCGAGTGGCTGTGGGTGGATTTTCCCGGCGTGCGCCACGCCGGTGCCCTGACGCTGAGCTTCGCCGACGGGCATGCGGAAAGCTGGCGGCTGGTTTCCCCCGATTCCAAACGCATCGGCAAACTGCCGCCCTGGATCCAGAGCCAGACCGTGAAAGCCGGCGACGTGGACCTGCGGCGGTTTCATGAAGGCGCGCCGAAGCTCCCGCTCTGAAGCCTCGGAACCGGCGAGGACCGCCGTCGGAATTTTTCTTTGCGGTCCGGCCATTCCCGCCAACATCCCCGGCATGTCGTTTTCCCGTGTCCTGCTCGCCGTCGCGCTGGCGTCCGGTCCCGTGTTCGCCGCCGAATTCACTCTGGATGGCCGCAAGTTCACCTTGCCGGACGGGTTCACGGTGCAGCGGGTGACCGCCACCAACCTTGTCGCGCGGCCGGTCAGCGCCAGCTTTGATGAGCAGGGACGGCTCTACGTGACCGAGTCGGACGGTTCCAACGAAGCCCCGTCGGAACAGCTTAAGCATCCGGGTTCCAAGGTCGTTCGTTTGGAAGACAAGGACAACGACGGGGTCTTCGACACTGCGACCGAGTTTGCCGACAAGGTGATGTTTCCGCAGGGCTGCCTCTGGCATGACGGCTGGGTCTATGTCGCCACCCCGCCGAGCATCTGGCGCTTCCGCGATGCGGACGGAGACGGCAGGGCGGAGCAGCGGGAGGAATGGTTCAAGGGCGGCACCCTGACCGGCTGCGCCAATGACATCCACGGCCCGTATCTGGGCCCGGACGGTTTCATCTACTGGACCAAGGGCGCGTTCTCGGAGCAGACCCACAGGCTCGGAAACGGACAGGAACTCAAGGACCGCGCGGCGCACATCTACCGGATGCGCCCCAATGGCACCGGCCTCGACGTCATCATGTCCGGCGGCATGGACAATCCGGTGGAAGTGGCCTTCACCCCCGAAGGCGAGGCGCTCTTCACCAGCACTTTCATTGACTTCAGCGAACCCGGTTTCCGAGACGGCATCGCCCACGCAGTTTACGGCGGCGTTTACGGCAAGGACAATGACGTGCTCACGGACGGCCGCGTGAGGCGCACCGGGCCGGACCTGCTGCATCCGTTTTACCAGGCCGGCCCCGCGGCCGAATGTGGCCTGACCCGTTACGAGAGCGAGGTGTTTGGGACGGAATACCGGGACAATCTGTTCGCCACGGCCTTCAACCTGCACCGGGTCACGCGCCACGTCCTGCATTTCAACGGGGCGTCATTCGGCTCCGAGGACCACGACTTCCTGGTGAGCGACGATGTGGACTTTCACCCGACCGATGTGCTGGAAGACGCGGACGGCAGCCTGCTCGTGGTGGACACCGGCGGCTGGTATAAGCTGTGTTGCCCCAGCTCCCAACTCGCCAAACCGGACGTATTGGGCGCCCTCTATCGGGTCCGCAAAACCGGCGCGACTCCCCCCGCCGATCCGCGGGGGCTGAATGCAAACTGGGGCGAGGGCGCCGTGGCGCAGATTGCCAGCCGGCTCGGCGACGATCGCCCGGCCGTCCGCAACCGCGCCGTGCAAATGCTCGCGGCCATGGGCACCAACGCCCTGCCCCTGTTGCAAGTCCAGCTCAAGGCCGCCTCACCCGATGTCCGCCGCAACGCGGTGTGGGCGCTGGCCCAGATCGACGACCTCACCGCCAAACGGACCCTCGCCAACTTGTTCCGCATCGAGACGGACGAGTCGGTCATCCGCACCGCCCTCAAGGCCATCGCCATTTTCCGGATTTCGCCGGCGATGGGCGTGGTCGCCGGCGAACTCAACCAGACGAATCCGCCCACCCTGCGGGTCGCGTTCGAGGCGTTCGGCCGAACCGCGGTCGGGCAGATGGCGATGATGGCGTTCAATCCGTTCCAGAATGAACCTGCGAAGTCAGCGGCGAACGATCCGTTCCTGGAACATTCCGCGATCATGGCGCTGATGGAGATCGCGCATCCCGAGACCACGCGCATGGGCTTCAATCACAGCCAGGCCATCAACCAGCGGGCCGCCCTGATCGCGTTGGACCAGATGCCGAACGGCGGACTCAAGCCCGGCGAGGTGGTGCGCTTCGTCACGGCAGGCGACGAACGCCTCCGGTCCGCGGCGCTGTGGATACTGGGCCGGCATCCGGAATGGGGCGGCGACCTCGCGACGTGGTTCTACAACCAGCTCAAGACCCCGAACGCCGTGCCCGAGCACTTGGAACGCCTTCACGGCCAACTCCATTTGCTGACCCATCATGACGTGGGCCGGCAGGTGCTCGGTGATCTCGTAACCGAAACCAACTTCGCGACCGCGACCCGGCAGGCCGCACTGGCAGCCATCGCCGGCACCAGCCTCAAGGAACCGCCGGCCGCCTGGAAAACCGCGGTGCTGCGAGCATTGGAACAGCCCCTGCTCCTCGGTGCCGCCATTCGAGCGGCGCGGGTGTTGAACGGCGATTCAGCCCTCCAGTCCGCCCTGCGAAAACTGGCGACCACCGACTCCCTTCCCGCCCCTCAGCGGCTCGAAGCGCTCACCGCATTGCCCGGCGGGACGGCTCTCGGCGATTCCGAGTTCACCTTTGCCCGCTCGCAGTTGGCCGTGGAACTGCCCCCTGCCCTGCGCTCGGCCGCTGCCGGGGTGTTGGCCCGGGCGAAACTCGCACCCGGCCAGCTCAGAGACGTCCTCAAGTCCGTGCCCACGGCCGGCCCGGTCGAGTTGGTCAGCCTCCTCGGAGCCTTTGATGGCGGAGGCGACGAGACTCTCGGTCTCCAGTTGGTGGAAGCCTTGAGTCAGGCCAAGAGCGCCAAGGCCCTGCATCCCAGCCAGCTGAAGCCGCATTTCGCCAAGTTTTCAGCCGTCGTGCAGAAATCCGCGGACGCGTTCCTTGCCACTCTGGATGCCGACGCGGGAAAACAGGCGGCCAAACTGGATACGCTGCTCGCCGAACTTCAGAAGCTTGGCGGCGACCAGCGCCGTGGTCAGTCCGTCTTCAACGGCCCGAAGGCCGCATGCTCCGCGTGCCATCGCATCGGTTATCTGGGCGGAGACGTCGGCCCCGAGTTGACCAAGATCGGCGAGGTCCGCTCGGAACGCGATCTGCTGGAAGCCATCGTATTTCCGAGCGCAAGTTTCGTCCGCAGTTTCGAACCCTCCTTGGTCACCCTAAAGGGTGGCGAACAGGTCAATGGCCTGGTGCGGCACGAATCGTCCGAAGCAATTCACCTGGTCACAGGTCCTGGCGCGCTCCAGCGCATCCGCCGCGACGAAATCCACGAACTCCGCCCCGGAACCGTCAGCGTGATGCCCGGAGGGCTGGATGAGCAACTCACCCGCCAGGAACTGGCCGACCTGCTGCGCTTCGTGAAGGACGTCCGCTGGCGATAGCCCGCAGGCGCGGAACCGCGGACAAATCCGCGCCTTGCGTCGGAAGGCGACCGCCATATCGTCCCGTGTCCTATATGTCTGTCTCTGTCTGCACCATGCTGCACCGCGCCGTGCTCGGCGCCGTGGCGCTCTCCACCGCCGCCAACGTCTTCGGCCAGCACAAGCTCGGTCCGCAGGGCAGTTTTGAGGCTCCCAAACTCGCGCCACGTTCCGAGGAGGGCGAGAAGAACATCAAGCGCTTCCAGGTGCCGGCCGGTTGGAAGGTGGAACTCTGGGCCACCGAACCGGACGTGGCCCACGGCGTTGCCTTCGACCTCGCCAACGACGGCCGGGTGTTCGTCGCCGAATCGTTCCGCGCCTGGCGCGGCGTGCCCGACATCCGCGGCATCATGCCCTGGCTCGACGAGGATCTGGCCTGCCGTTCGGTGGATGACCGCCTCGCGATGATGAAACGCCAGCTCGGCGAGGAAGGAATGAAGGCCTATTACAGGAACACCGAGCGTGTTCGCTACCTCCGCGACGAAACAGGCGCGGGCCGGGCCACCATGTCAAAAGTGTTCGCCGAGAACTTCGCCACGCCGCTCGACGGTGTCGGCTCGGGCGTGCTGGCCCGCGGCAAGGACGTCTATTTCGCCAACATCCCGAACGTCTGGCACCTGCGTGACGAAAACCTCGACGGGCTGGCCGATTCGCGCCGCAGCATCAGCTACGGTCACGGCGTGCGGGTGGGCTTCCTGGGCCACGACCTCCACGGCCTGACCTGGGGACCGGACGGCAAACTGTATTTCAGCATCGGCGACCGGGCCTCCGTGTTGCAGACGCCGAACGGAGAAGTTGGCACGCCCGACTGCGGCGCGGTCTTCCGCTGCAACGCCGACGGCTCCGAGCTCGAGATGATCTACAAGGGCCTCCGGAACCCGCAGGACCTGGTCTTCGACGAATGGGGCAACCTGTTCACCGGCGACAACAACTCCGACGGCGGCGACCAGGCGCGCTGGACCTACCTGATCGAGGGGGGCGACAGTGGCTGGCGCATCGGCTGGCAGTTCATCGAACGTTCCGACGCTCCGATGCCGCGCGGCCCTTGGAACATGGAGAAGATGTGGGCGCCGCAGAATGAAGCCCACCCGGCTTACATCACGCCGCCGATCAAGAACATCACCGCCGGCCCGAGTGGCAACGCCTACTATCCCGGCACCGGACTGGGTGCGGACTGGCAGGGCACATTCACGCTCTGCGATTTCCGCGGCAGCGGCAGCGGCTCGGGGATCATGCAGTTCAAGCACCAGCCCAAGGGGGCAAGCTTCGAGATCATCGGCGACAAGAAGATGATTTGGGCCGTTGAGGCCACCGATGGCGCATGGGGTCCGGACGGCGCCTACTGGGTGCTCGACTGGGTGGATGGCTGGGAACCCGTCGGCAAAGGGCGCATCTACCGGATGTTCGATCCGAACACGATCAACTCCCCGCTCGTTAAGGAGACCCGGAAACTGCTGGCTTCCGACTTCTCCGCGAAGAAGGACGGCGAACTCCTGAAGCTGCTGGCCCATGCAAACCATCGGGTCCGGCAAACCGCCCAGTTTGAACTAGCCGGCCGCGGTGAGAGGCTGACCGCCGCCTTCGCCAAGCTCGCGAAATCTTCGGCCAGCCTGCATGCCCGGCTGCACTCGATCTGGGGGCTCGGACAAGTCGCCCACAGCGGCAGGGCCACCGCCCGCGGCGCAAAATCCGAGGCGCTGGAAACCGTCATCGCTTTGGCCGGCGACCCGGAGGCCCACGTCCGCGCCAATGTCGCCCGCGTGCTGGGCGATGCGCGCCATCCCGCCGCTTACGATGCCCTCGTGAAGCTCTCGGCTGATTCCGACGCGCACGTCCAGGCCCTCGGCACGATCGCCCTCGGAAAACTCGGCCGGCGAGAAGCGGTCCCCGCAATCGTTTCCGTCCTCAAGGCAAACGCCGACCGGGACACGCATGTCCGTCACGCGGCGGTAACTGCGCTGGTGGCCTGCAATGACTTCGACGCGCTCCAAACGGCAGCCACAGACGCCAGTGACTCCGTGCGCATGGGCGCCCTGCTCGCGATGCGCCGGCTGCAACGCAACGAGATTTCGGTCTTCCTCAACGACGCCAACCCGAAGGTCGTCACCGAGGCGGCCCGGGCCATCAATGACGAGCCGATTCCCGGCGCGATGGAGAATCTCGCGGCGCTGATCGCCAAACCGCTCGACGCCAAGAACGACGCCCTCGTGCGCCGGGTGGTGAACGCGAACTACCGTTTCGGCACCAAGAACACCGCCAAGGCGCTCGCCGAGTTCGCCACTCGCGACACCGGCAGCGAAGTCCAGCGAGCCGAAGCGCTGGAGTCGCTCGCCGCCTGGCCAAAGAACGGCGGACGCGACCGCATTTCCGGCCTCTGGCGTCCGACCGCCTTTGCCCGCAGCGCCGCGGTGCCCGGCGACGCGGTGAAGCCGGTCGTCAATGGCCTGCTTGCCTCCGCGCCCGAACGGGTGCAGCGGGCCGCCGCGACCGCCGGCGAATTACAGGTCAAAGACGCTGCGGCAGCGTTGGCGAAGTTGGTGGCCAACAGGGAAGCCACCGCCCGCAGTCGCGCCACGGCGTTGACCGCGCTGTCGAAGCTGCAGACGGCCGAATACGCTCCGGCCCTCGCTGCCGCCCAGAACGATGAGGAAGAATTCCTGCGCAAGGCGGCCCTGAAGCTGTCCGTGGATGCCCCGCCGATTGCCGCCGCCACGGGCGCTGCCCCGGCGGATCCCACCGCAAAGTTGGCCAGCGTCCTGGCCTCCGGCTCCGTCTCGGAGAAGCAGAACGCCTTGGCCGCGTTGGCCAAAGTTCCGGGCACCGCGGCGGATGAATTGGTCGGGAAATGGCTGACCGACTTGTTGGCAGGCAAGATCCCGGTAGAGCTTCATTTGGATGTCCTGGACGCTGCCGCCACCCGTCCTGCCCTCAAAGGGTTGGTGGAAAAATGGGCCGCAGCCAACGCCAAAAAATCGGATTATGACCCTGCCCCGTGGAAGATCGCGTTGGCGGGTGGAAACGCCGAGGACGGCAGGAAGGTCTTTTTCGAGAAGGCGGAAGTAAGTTGCCTCCGATGCCACAAGGTGGACGGTGAAGGCGGCGAAGTGGGTCCGGAATTGACCGGCTTGGCCGCCAAGAAAGGGCTGGATTATGTGCTTCAGTCCATCCTCTTCCCGAATGCTGACATCGCCCAAGGTTTTGAAACGGTGCTCGTCACCCTGAAAAATGGCACTGCCTACGCCGGTGTGATCAAGTCCGAGTCGGGCGACATTCTGGAGATCAATTCCCCGGAAGATGGTTTGCTGAAGGTGAGGAAGGCGGATATCGGGAGCCGCGAGAAGGGACTGAGCGGGATGCCAGAAGGGTTTGGTGAACTTTTGACGAAGCGCGAACTGCGAGACCTGATGGCTTACTTGGCTGGCAACTGAAGCCCCGCATGCTCAAGTGGCCGCCTTCGCCGCCGATGTAGGCAGCGGACTGGCGGTCACTTCGTTTTGACCGCTCGCCACCCCATGCGTTACCACCTCCGCACATGAACAACGCCCCGGTCTCCGCCCAGCCCGCTTCGACCGGTCAACTGCTCTCGCCCATTTGGTCCAATTGGGCCTTCACGGCGGTCGAGATTCTGCTGTGGGGTTGGTCAATCATCGTTTGCATGCCCTGGTGGGAGCGGGATCCGAACTATTCCTACGGCTGGGTGGTTCCGTTTCTGATGTTTTTCTTCCTCTGGCGGCGCCTCGCGGAGCAGTCGCCGGAGTTCTGGGCCGAAATCAGCCGCGACGACGAGCGGAAGCGGTCCCGGCTGTCTCCTTGGCTTCTGGCAGTGATTGGGTTGGGCCTGTTCCCCTTGGAGGTATATCGGGCCGAGTATCACAACTCCGGCATCGTGCTGTGGGCAATCAACCTCGCGAAGGTTTTCTTCTCGCTGCTGGGTGCCTGGTGGCTGGGCGGACGGCGACTGGCGGTCCTGATCATGTTCCCAATCCTGTTCTTCCTGACCGCTGTGCCCTGGCCGGCAAAAATCGCCCTTCCACTGCAGCAGGAACTGGCCCGAGTGGTCGCCATGGTGGTGACCGAGATCATGCTGTGGATGGGCATTCCGGTGGTTTTGGAAGGCGCGGTGCTGCACCTGACCAAGGGCACGGTGGGCATTGTGGAAGCGTGCAGCGGCATCCGTTCGCTTCAATCGGGCCTTATGGTGAGCTTGGCCGTTGGGGAGCTCCTCATGCTGAATCGCTACCGCAGGACCTTTTTGGTCACCGGCGGCATCCTGCTGGCCCTTTTCAGCAACCTCGGCCGGACCTTCTACCTATCCTGGGTCACCGAACACGGCGGAACCGAAGCCATGCATAAGGTGCATGACATGGCGGGCAACGTGGCCATGTATAGCCTCTACATCCTGATCTGGGTGCTGGGGAAGGTTCTGGAAGGGAAGGTCATCGCTCCGTGGCCGGCAGGATTCTCCGATTGGCGGGGCAAGGTGAGTGGCCTGCGCTGGCATCGGTTGCCTGACTTCCGACCTCTGGCGGCGATAACCGTGGGCTCCTTCATCGGGGTTCACGCGTGGTATTTCGCCCTGCAATTCTCCGTCTCGCCCCAGACTAAGCCCTATCTGCACCTGAAGCTGGACAAGGATACCAACAACGAGGAGACCGCTCCCGACGAACAGGTGATGCGCGAACTGGGTGTGACCGAGATGGAATCACTGAGGCGCCGGACACCGCTGGCACCGACTGAGGCCGGCGTTTCAGTAAGCCACCTGTTTTGGGCGCCCGGACCAAGAACCAAGACGGCGCTCCACCACCGTCCCGACATCTGCATGCCTGGACAGGGTTGGAAACCCATCGGCGATGTCGAACGGGTGATCCTAAACCTCAACGGAAAAAAGTGCCAGTTCTACTCCTTCCGCTTCGAAAAACCGGGCGTCAAAGCCCTGTCGGTTTGGGGTGTTTGGCGGAACGGCACCGCCGTGGAAATGGACTATTCCAACAAACTGACTGCCCTGCCCGAGGTTTATCACCCCTGGCCCAGCAGCCGCCACCTCATGGGCATTGAAATCCTGTCGGTTTTCGTGCCGTATCGGGGCGAGCCGGAACCCGTGCCCCAACTTGTGGAACGTCTGTTTCCCGATTTGGTCCGGTGGAGTTCCGACGCCCCTGATTCCGTCGCCCAACAGCCGAAATGACCTCATGAGCGCCCCTCAAACCAACCGCGAACAGTCCGGCAGCAATTCCGGATCCGAGCGTTCTTTGTCGTCCCGCGCGGGTCGCCGCGCCCGGACTCGCCGGGTCTGGTTGATTGGCATCGTCAGCGCGGTCGCACTGGCGCTGCTGGTAGTGGGAGCCAAGCTGGCCTACCCGAAAATTAAGCTCGCGCGCGGAAGGCAAAATGCCGCCGAAGCCATGTCGGCCCTCCGCAAAGGCGACCTTGTGCTCGCCGGCTCCAAAGTGAAGACGGCCCTGGCGATGGCGCCGAAAGAGCCGGAAGCACTCCGCGCCGCCGCCGAGTATTGCCGCCAGCGGAGCGATCCCGCGGGCATCAACTACTATCGCATGCTGCTTGGCATGCCTGGGGCAGGCCTCGAGGAAAAGACCAACCTCATCAACCTGGCGCACGCCACCAAGCGTCTTCAACCCGCCCGGGAAGTGCTCCGCGAGATGCTGCTGGCGAACAGCAACGACACGCTGGCGCTGCGATATCTGGTCGAAAACCATCTGCTGGCGGGCGACGTGGAGCGGGCCATCAAAGCCTCCGCGCTGGCCCTCAAGACCGATCCTACGAACACGTGGTTCCAGCTTACTCTCGGCTCAATGCTGATGGATGACCCCCGGGGCGGCAAGTATCAGGACGAAGGCAGGAAATTGCTGTTCAGCCTCGCCATCAGCCAACGACCTGAAAGCCGTCCCGCCCAGAATCGGATCGCTCGCTCCCCCAACCTGACCAAAGCCGAAATGTCGATTCTCCAGAAACAGATCGAATCCCGGACGAACCGGGTGCTGGAGGACGAAATACTGATCTACGATCTCCGGCAGCGTCAGAATCCCGGGAACGGAAGCGCAATCGTGGCCGAAGCGGTTCGCCGCTATGCGCAGGAAGATCCCACGGTCGGTTTGGCCTCGGTGATCGGATGGGGAGCCAGCGGGCGTCAGTATGAACCCATCCTGAAGGAGATTTCCGCGCCGTTTGCCCAAACGAACGCAAGCGTGGCACCGCTTTATTCCGCCGTATTGGCGGCGGCGGAGAAGTGGGACGAGCTGGAACGGTTTCTTGGGGTCGCGGAGCCCAGCATCGGGAAAGTTCTTTCTGCCGGCTTTCGGGCCCGCTTGGCCATGGCCCGAGGAAACAAAGCGGAAGCAGAGGCCCAGTTCCGCAGTCTGGGCTCGGTCAAGGAGGTGTCGATTGTCGATGCCCGGATCCTGGCTGAGCAGGCGGAAGCCGCGGGCTTGCCCGAGGTCGCAGTCGATGTGTATCAGCGGATCGCAGCCGAACCGGGCGCGGCGGTTGAGGCAAGCCGCGAGAGCCTGCGCCTGCTGAATCGATTGGAAGACCAGTTCAAGCTCCGTGAGGTCGCCGGCCGGCTCGTCCGCGCTTTTCCCAACGATGACAATCTGGCCGCCGAGCTCGCCTGGGCAAACCTTGTGGCGGGACAAGACCTGCCGGAGGCGCTCACAGTGCTCTCCCGCCTGCACGACAAGGCTCCGACCAATCCGGTCTGGACCTACGCGTTGGCCATGGCGGAGCTCAAACTTGGGCGCAGTGCCAAGGCCTCAGAATTGATTCAGGGCGCCAATGTTGCAGCCAAGAGTCGCACACCCAGAATGCAACTCATCCATGCCTTGGTGCTGGCGGCCAACGAGCAGCGGGAAGCCGCCCGCAGGGCCGCGCGCGATGTGAATCTTGCCCGGCTGCGTCTGGCGGAACAAGCGTTGCTCAAAGACCTGCTCTGACGGCGCAGGCTCCCCGGGGAACCTTGCCGGCCGGCCTTCCGACACCGATGGTTCGGCCATGAGGATTCTCCCGATCGTCGCCGGGTGCACACTGTTCTGCTGCCAGGCACAGATCGTAATCAACGAAATCCACCCGGCTCCGGATGTTAAACAGGAGCGGGTCGAATTCATTGAGCTGCACAATGCCGGGCCCGGTGCAGTGGACCTCTCCGGCTGGCGCCTCAGTTCGGGAGTGGAGTTCACCTTTCCGCCCGGCACGGTGGTTTCCGCCGGCGGATTCGTGGTCGCGGCGGAGAACCCGGAGGCGCTTGCCCGCAAGTTCGGATTCAACGGCGCCTTCGGTCCGTGGCTGGGCAGGCTCGCAGGCAACGGCGACAGGGTAGTCCTTACCGATTCCGCCGCCCGCTTGGTGGATCAAGTGACCTATGGCTTGGGTTTCCCTTGGCCGACTGTGGGTGATGCTCCCGGGTTGTCCCTCGAACTGATCCATCCTTCGCTCGACAACGATCTCGGCGGTCACTGGCGCAGTTCCCTCGTGGGCGATGCCCAATCGGCCCTCGGAACAATGGTCGATACGGGCGCCAGTTGGCGTTATCGGAGAGGCTTGGCGGAAGCTTCCAGCCCGGCCACTGCCTGGCGGGATCCGAACTTTGACGACAGTGGCTGGGACATCGGCGCGGCCCCGGTCGGTTATGACACCGACTCTTCCGGAGTCCGTCCCGGAACCGTGTTGGCCGACATGTCGGGCGCCTACGGCCAAGTGTTCCTGCGCCGGGACGTTTCGGTCGCCGAGACCAACGGCATCTCCGCGTTGCGCCTCGAGGCACTCTACGACGACGGTTTCAAACTCTGGCTAAACGGCACTCTGTTGGTCAGTGCCGGCCTGCCCGCCGCCGAAGTCCCCTTCTCCGCCACGGCGACCTCCAACCGGCCGGACGACACCTCCTTCGCGACCTTCGAGGTCGCCCTGCCCTCGGGACTGCTACGCCCCGGCCGAAACGTGCTGGCCGTGCAGTTGGCGAACGTGGCGCTCAGCGGAAGTTCCGACTGCTACTTCGATTGCCGGGTAAGGACCGTCAAGCAACCGACCCAACGCGGCCCGAGTCCCGGGCGCAGGAATGTGACCTTTGCCGAAATCGCTCCGCCAGCCATCCGGCAAGTCACCCATTTTCCGCGGCAGCCTCGCGCGGGTGAAGCGGTTTTGATCTCCGCCAAAGTCACCGATCCAGACGGCGTCGCCTCCGTGTCGCTCCAACTCCAAACGGTGGCGCCCGGGAACTACCTCGAACTCTCCGACGCGGCGTTCGCGACCAACTGGACCAGCCTCCCGATGTTCCGCACCCTGGAGGATACCAACGTGTTCGCCGCAGCGGTGCCTCCTGAATTCGTTCGACATCGCCATTTGATCCGCTACCGAATGGTCGCCACCGACGGCCGCGGCGCTGAAGTTCGCGCGCCTTATCCTGACGATCCGCAGCCAAACTTCGCGCTGTTCGTTTACGACGGCGTGCCCGCCTGGACCGGCAGCATCCGGCCCGGGGTCGTCCCGCCGTTCAGCATCCCGACCAATGAGATGAACCGCCTGCCGGTCTATCATCTTCTCGCCAAGAAACAGTCCGTCGAGGACTGCACCTGGCGCGACCGCAGCCGCGGCGACCAATACCACTGGAACGGAACCCTGGTTTACGAGGGCGAGGTTTACGACCACATCCGCATGCGGCCGCGGGGAGGCGTCTGGCGTTATGCGATGGGCAAGAACATGTGGAAGTTCGACTTCAACCGCGGGCACGATTTCCAGGCCCGCGACAACTGGGGTCGCAAGTTCCGGACTGGCTGGACCAAACTGAACCTCGGTTCCTGCATCCAGCAGGGTGACTACGGATTCCGGGGTGAGCAGGGACTCTTTGAAAGCGTCGGCTTCCGCCTTTTCCAGCTGGTGGGTCAACCCGCCATGCACAGCTCCTTTGTCCAGTTCCGCATCATTGACGAGGCCGAGGAGGCCAAACCCGGCGACCAGTTCAACGGCGACTTCTGGGGCATCTACCTCGCACTGGAGCAGCCCGACGGACGGTTTCTCGACGAACACGGACTTCCCGACGGCAATCTTTACAAGATGGAAGGCGGCGGCGGCGACGCGAACAACCTCGGCCCCGACGGGCCGGTGGACGAGTCGGACCTGCGGGACTTTCAGAACGCCTACCAGAATCAACTCGCGACTCTCGGCGAATCTTGGTGGCGAACCAACTTCAACCTCCCAACCTACTATAACTACCAAACGATCGTTCAAGCGATCCACCACTACGACATCGCGGACGGAAAAAATTACTACTTCTACCGCCAGCCGGATAATGGCCAGTGGATGACCGTCGTGTGGGATCTCGACCTGACGTGGGCCGACAGCATGTATCGCAGCGGACAGCAGGGCGGCGACGAACCCTTCAAAAGCCGCGTGCTGTCGAACTTCGGCACCGTCTCCCCACGGTATCCCAACATCAGCCGGGAGTTCCGCAACCGGGTTCGGGAGATTCGGGATCTTTTGTGGAACCCGGACGAAGCTTGGCGGCTCGTGGACGAATACGCCCGGCTCGTGCGGGGCACCAACTCGTTTTCACTCATCGACGCGGATCGGGCCCAATGGGACTATCACCCGGTCATGGCGAGCAGCCTCGTCAATTCCAGCAAGGCAGGCCAGGGACGTTACTACCAGTTTCCGCTGGCCTCCGGCGTCTCCAAGTCCTTCGCCGGAGCCTCGGAATGGATGAAGCGATACATTGGCTACCGGGCCACCAATTCCACGTTCTCGCTCGACACCATGTCCGCGGAACCGGCCAGACCCGCCCGCCCCACTCTGACCTACAGCGGACCGGCGGGATTTCCGGTCAACCGCCTTCAATTCACCGCCTCAACGTTTGCAGGCAGCGCAGCGTTCAGTTCGGTAAAATTCCGGGTCGCTGAGATCGCCCGGTCCGGGCATGCGGCTTTCCGCCCCGACGAGCCGCTGCCCTACGAAATCACACCGGTATGGGAAAGCACCGAACTGACCAGCGAAACCGGCTCCGTCGTGCTGCCCCAGGAAGACTTGCGGGTGGGACGGCTCTACCGGGCCCGCATGCGCTTCACCGATGCGCAGGGCCGCGCCAGCAACTGGTCGCCACCGGTCGAATTCACAGCCGGTGAACCGGACAACGGCGCCGGCCTCGTCGCCCACCTCCGGCTCACCGAACTGATGTATAACCCGTCGCCCGCTGGGTTCGAATTTCTGGAGCTGCGCAATACGAGCGCGAGCGAGTCACTGCGTCTCGACGGAGCGACCTTTACCGCGGGAATCGACTACACCTTCCCTGCCAACACCACGCTGCCCCCCGGCAGCTACGTTGTCCTCATCGGAACCACGAACCGCACCGGTTTCCGCAGCCATCATCAGTTGGCTGATTCGTTTCCGCTGTTCGGCCCGTTTGACGGCAACCTCGCCAACGGTGGCGAGACGCTCACCCTCAAGACTTCGGCCGGCGGTGACGTCATCTTCTCCGTGACCTATGACGACGTCGCGCCCTGGCCCACCGCCGCCGATGGAGCCGGACGTTCCCTCGTGCCGGTGACCGAAGGCGCAGGCGATCTCAACGCGGCGGGATCGTGGCGCGCCAGTCGCTCGAACGGCGGTTCACCGGGGCGCACGGACGCGGAGGAAACCGTGTTCCGCTTCAGTCAGGTCGAACCGGTGGGCAACACCCTCCGAATCACCTTTTCAGCCGCACCCGGCCAAAGCTGGATCTTGGAATCCGCCGATGAACTTGGCCTGTGGGCGCCTTCCCTGACCAACACGGGTCCGGCCACCCTGACTTTGCCGCTGGACAGCGCTACGGGCCGCCGCTTTTTCCGGGCGGTCGCCCGGTGAACAAGCCCCCGATCACGCCACGGTCATGACGACGTAGTTGCGCTTGCCCTTTCGCAGCAGCAGGTGCTTGCCGAAGAGCAGATCGGCCGTCGTCGCGAACCGGCCGGTCTCGGTCAACCGAACGTTGTTGAGGTAGAGTCCTCCGCCCTCCAGGTCTTTTCGGGCCTGCCCTTTGCTTGGGCTGAGGTCGGACGCCACGAACAGATCCACCACCGGCATTCCGGCACCGGCAAGCGCGGCCAGCTCCAGTTTCCTCGTGGGAACTTCGCCGACCACATCGTTGAACGTCTCCTCGCTCAAACCGTCCAGCGGACTTCCGGTGAAGAGCACCTCGCTTGCCCGGATCGCTTCCTGGGTCGCGGCTTCGCCGTGGATGAGGTCGGTCATCGCCTTCGCCAGCGCCCGGTGCGCCACACGCTTCCCCGGGTCGGCCATGTGCTGGGCCTTCAACGCCTCGAGTTCATCCCGTCCGATGAAGGTGAAGAGCTTCAGGTAACGGACCACGTCGCGGTCGTCCACGTTGACCCAGAACTGATAGAACCGATACGGGCTGGTCTTTTTCGGATCAAGCCACACGGCGCCGGACTCCGTCTTGCCGAACTTGGTGCCGTCCGACTTGGTGATCAGCGGGAGGGTCAGTCCGAACGCGGTTCGGCCCAGTTTCTTCCGGATGAGATCAATGCCCATCGTGATGTTGCCCCACTGGTCTGAACCGCCGATCTGAAGCGTGCAGTTCTGGTCGCGGGCCAGCACGTAAAAATCGAACGCCTGAAGCAGCATGTAGCTGAACTCGGTGAAACTGATGCCGACCTCGCGGTCCTCCATCCGGGCGCGGACGGATTCCTTCGCGATCATCTGGTTCACGGTGAAGTGCTTGCCGATGTCGCGCAGGAAGTCGATGAACGACACGTCGTCCGTCCAGGAAGCGTTGTCCACAAGCTTCGCCGTGTTGGGCACTACCTTGAAGTCCAGCAGCCGCGCCAACTGGGGCCCGACCGCGGCGACATTGGCGGCGATCTGGTCCTTGGTCAGAAGATTGCGTTCCGCCGACTTCCCGCTGGGATCGCCGACGCTGCCGGTGGCACCGCCCGCAACCGCGATGGGAACATTGCCGGCGTTCTGGAACCGGCGCAGGCAGATCAGCGGCACCAGATGCCCGACATGCAGCGAATCGGCCGTCGGATCGAAGCCGCAATACAGAGTGACCCGGCCGGTATTGAGCCGCGTCCGCAGCTCGGCCATGTCGGTGCAGTCAGCGATGAGACCGCGCCACTCCAGATCGTCGAGGATGTTCATCGGGGGCGCTTTATCGCGGCGACCGCGGTCCGTGAACAAGTGGGAAGTTCGACCGACCCAGGCACCGGGCGCCCCGTCAGGTGATCAGGCGGATGGTCAGTGGATAGCGGTATTCCTCGCCGTTGCTCACCTTGACCGAAGCCAGCACCACGAGAACGACTTGGGCGACCACCAGGGCGAAGACGAGCGGCACGGTCATCCCACACGTGAAAAAGGTCAGGACAAAGAGTCCGAATGAGTAGATCAGAACGGAGAGCTGGAAGTTCAGCGATTCCTTTCCGTGGCGATCCACCGATGGGTAATCCGCCTTCTTCAGCAACCACACCACCAGCGGTCCGACGATGAATCCGACGCCGCTCACCAAGCCGGACAGCGCTGCCAGATGGCAGGCCACATTCCAGCTTCGCGCCGGATCAGCCGGACCACCGGCGGCAGGGGGTGGGGCCATCCGAGGCGCATCATTGCCGGGAGGCTGAGGATTGTTTTCGCTCATGTCGGAGACATTCATGCCTCCGACAGCACCCGTCGCGAAACCGGAAAGTTGCGGGCCAAATTCCAACTCACGCCACGGCGCACGCGGCGTCTTTGCGATCGCACACCGGCAACTCCGGGAGTTTCGGCAGACCGATCTGTTCCGCGAGCTCGGCCGCCCGGGGCGAATTCGGGTTCACAAATGGGGCCCGCATCACCAAGCCCAGCGCATTGAGGAGCTCCCGGTCCGCGTCGTAGCTGGGAGAAGGCACCGCCTTGGTCAGCATAAATTCGGTTTCGCTGGAGAAGATCGAGTTCGCACCCGCCAGGAAACACAGCGCCTGAGCGGTGGGGTCGAGGGCGACCCGGCCGGCGGTCAGGCGCACGTCGGACCGAGGCATCACGATCCGGGCGACAGCAATCATCCGGATGACCTCCCACACCGGCACGTCGGCGTTCTCCGCCATTGGTGTGCCGTCCACCTTCGAGAGGATGTTGATGGGCACCGATTCAGGGTGGGGCTGAATCCCGGACAGCGTCTGCAGCATCTTGAGCCGGTCGTCCACTGATTCACCCAGACCGATGATGCCGCCCGAGCACATGGTCATGCTGGTTTTCCGGACGTTCGCCAACGTGTCGAGCCGGTCGGCGTAGGTCCGCGTGGTGATGATCGTTTCGTAGAATTCCTCGGAGGAATCCACGTTGTGGTTGTAGGCGTAAAGTCCCGCATCCTCGAGCTTCTTCGCCTGGGACTCGCTGAGCATGCCCAGCGTGCAGCAGACTTCCATGCCCATGCCGGTAACATCGCGGACCATGTCGAGCACGCGGTCGAACTGGTCATTGTCCTTCACATTGCGCCACGCCGCGCCGAGGCAAACGCGCGATACGCCGGCGGCCTTGGCCCGCGCCGCGATCTCCACCACCCGCGCCTTTTCCATCAGCCGCTCCGGGCTGACGCCAGTGCTGTAGCGCGACGACTGGGCACAATAGGCGCAATCCTCCGGACACGCCCCGGTCTTGATGCTGATGAGTTTGCTCACCTGCATTTCGCGGGGGTTGTGGCACTGCCGGTGAACGCTGGCCGCCTGGAAGACCAGTTCCAGCAGCGGCGTGGCATGCAGTTCCCGCAACTGTTCCAGGCTCCAATCGTGGCGGATCGCAACGGTCATTGTGGGGGTAAAGATGGGGAGGGCGTCCGCGCTTGTAAATCCGCGAAGCGAGGTTCGTTGACGCCACAGGATCTAAAGAGGAAGCCGCTCCTTGCGGTCCGACCGGCATTCGGCAGCGTTGGCCCGTGTTCCGGCCGATTCGGCATCAGCTTTTTCTCGCCGCCTTCGCCTGTTTCCTCGGCTGGCCGGCCAACGCCCTCATCCTGTTCGGGCGTTCAGGCTCTTTCGACAACACTTCGCCCCCCACCGGCGCGTTCACGAACAGCGGCTGGGAACATTCGGTGTTCTCCGATTTCGCCGGCACCCTGGTCGGCCCCCAGCACATCCTCACGGCGACCCATCTCCAGGTTTCGACCAATGCCATCGCCCGGGTGGCCGGCCTGGCCCACCGGATCACTGGTGTCACCAACATCGCCAGAACGGACCTACGCTTGCTGACAGTGGACGGGCGGTTTCCCGGTTGGGCTTCGCTCTATTCCCGGTCCAACGAATCAGGCCGGACCGCCACGTTGTTCGGCCGGGGCCTACCGCGCGGCCATCCTGTGATTGTGCCTACGGACGGCACGAATCGCCTATGCGGCTGGACGTGGGCGCCGGCCGATGGCCGCCCGCGCTGGGGCACCAATTTGGTCCGCGCCGCGTTGGCGCCGGGCGAGGGCGGACCGGGCTCGCCAGCGCTCCTTGTGTGCCTTTTCGATGACGAAGCCGGCGACGACGAAGCGGCCACAACCGGTGGCGATTCCGGCAACGGCCTGTTCATTCGGGACCACGACGGCATTTGGAAACTCGCCGGAGTCGCTCTTTCCGTGGAAGCGCAGTTCAACACCACCACGGAAGGCGACGGGTTTTTCGGTTCGATCTTCGATCGCCGTGGCCTGTTCGAGTTGGACCAGTCCGGTGCCTGGATCCCGACCACCAACACTGAGGAGCAACGCGGCGCAGTGCTCCTGCACACTCGGATCTCGACTTACGCCGACATCCTGAGTGCATGGATTGAGCAGCGTCCGGGGAACGTCCGGCTGCTGTCGGCCCCCGCGCCATCGGAACCGTTCGCGGAGCATCTGAGCTACGCGGTGAAACCCGCGGAACGCGAGATTCAAGTGAGCGTCGAGGCCGAAGGTCGCTTCTTCAGGATCGAGGGCAGCGCGCGGTTGGAATTGCTGGAGGTTGGAAACCAAAGGGTCCGGCTCCGCTACTGACTTCAGCGGTCACGGTCCACGGCTTAAACAAGTCAGCGACGCGACCCCCTGGTTCCTACAGCCAAATGGCGCGTTAGGTTAGCGCTGCGATGTTCCCGCTTTGCCGGGAGATGATTCCAAAGGTTCACCGGCCGGCGCCCAAAGTCCGCGAAGTCGACGTCTGGCTGCTCGCCGGCGAGTCCATGCGACCGGTTGCCGTGCACCTCCACCGAGCCCGGGCGCCGGGTTGGAGTTGGCATGACCGCCCGTCGTGGGCGAGTGACCAATTTCCGGGAAGAAAGTGATTGCTGCGAAGTCCGCAGTCCGTATTTTCCGCGTCGCCTTAACGGGCACCCGGTCGGGGCGTAGCGTAGCTTGGTAGCGCGTCTGAATGGGGTTCAGAAGGTCGTGAGTTCAAATCTCACCGCCCCGACCATTGGGTTTCTTGTTCCAAGCCTTCAGTTTCCTTGCCGGCGGGAACGCTTTCGAAGTGCCGGTGAGAGCCCCCTTCCGAAGCGTTGAACCCCGATTCAATGGTTCCCCAGTCAGTCCATCGGCCATGTGAGACAGCACAATTCTGCCAACGAGCTCCAGCGCATCGAAAACGCGCAGTGCTTGCCGGCCCGCCCTGACCGGACAACCCTGCGAGCGTGGCCGGAGCGGTTCTTCCATCTGCCTTTGAAGCAAGATTTCACCAGAACGGCCTCAATCTGCTGCGTCTGATCCTGGCCTTGCTGGTCATCCTTTCGCATTCCTGGCATCTGGTTCCCGCTGCCTCGGATCGGGACCAATCGCCGATTCTCGAATCACTCCAGATCCATGGCGGCAGCTTCGCGGTGAACCTGTTTTTCGCGATGAGCGGATTTCTTCTGTCCGGATCCTGGGACCGCCAACCCCGCTTCCGGGACTTTCTGGTCCGGCGGGTCCGGCGCATTTACCCGGGATTCACCGCGGTTTGCCTGTGGCAGGCCCTGTTCGCCGTGCCGTTGGCTCTCGGAGGTGGCGCTGCTTTCCCCGCGCTGGCAGATGGGTGGCGGCTGGGCCTCGCCATGGTGACCTTGGGAGGCGCCGGTCAAATGGCCAATCCGCAGCTCCCTCTCTTTCCGTCCGGTGTGTCGCACGACCTCAACGCGTCGATCTGGACAGTTCGTTACGAGTTTCTCTGTTACCTGTTCCTTGGGCTGCTGGGAGTCATCGGATTCTGGCGTATCCGTTGGCTGCGATGGGCCGTCTTTGCCAGTGCCTGGGGCATCTTCCTCGCGTGGCCAGACGCCGAAATGCATCCGGTGCTGACCCGGACAGTCGGCGCATGGTCGGATTGGGGAAGGCTGTCTGTTTACTTTCTTGGAGGCGTGATCGCCTACTGGGAAACGGGCAAAATTCCGCTGAACCGCTGGAGTGTGCTGGTGGTGATCTCCGCCTTGGCCGCCTCGGCCGTGGGTCCGGAGGCAGTTGGGCGCGCCGTAGGCCCCCTGATTCTCCCCTGGCTGATGCTGCATGCCGGCTATCAAGCCCTTCCCACCCGAGTCGCAAGCCGATTACCGGGTGACTTCTCCTACGGAATCTACCTCTACGCCTTCCCCGTGCAGCAACTGCTGCTGCAATTCACGCCGAACGTGAACTGGACCGTGTGGGGATTCACCCTCGCGGCGACCGGGCTCACGCTCCCGCTGGCCATCGCAAGCTGGTATTGGGTTGAAGCCCGCTGGCTCGGCAGAGGCTCGCCCCACCTGGACGCCGTGACTCCTTCAACCCACGGCCGGCATGGTTGACACTCGCGACACTGTGATACAGTCTTGTATCACAATGCCAACCGCCACGGTCCGTGACCTCCGCAACGATTTTGCCCGCGTCTCCCTTTGGATTACTAACGGCGAGGAAGTGACCGTGACCAAGGACGGCAAGCCCTTCGCCACGCTGACCCCCATCCGGAGCCAGCAACCGGCTCCGCAGTGGCCCGATTTGGCAGCCCGCCGCCGTCGCCTGTTTCCCCACGGGGTCAAGGGCAAGCCGGCAAGTGAAATCATCTCCGAAGGCCGGGGTGAACGGTGAGGACCTATTTCGACACCGCGCTGTTGGTGAAGTCCTACGTGGAGGAGGCAAGCTCACCGCTGGCGGATGCCCTGTTGAAGGACGCACCGCTCCCGGTTGATTTCACCGAGCTTCACGGGCTGGAGGTCCGCACGGCGCTACGCCTGAAACACTTTCGCGGCGAACTCACGGCCGCCGAACTGGCGGGGGCCCTGGAATTGTTGCACGCAGACCTTGCCACCGGCTTGCTGGCCAAGCCAGCGCTCGACCTAGAAGCAGTTTTTCACAGAGCAGAGGCCCTCTCGGCTCGGCATGTGGCCGAAACCGGGGCACGCAGCCTCGACATCCTGCATGTCGCTGCCGCCGTGGAACTGGAGGCGGACGCCTTCGCCTCGCTGGATGAGCGGCAACGCGCAGTCGTGCACAAGGCCGGCTTGAAGCTGCTGCCCAAGTCCCTGACGCATGGCCGGAAGCGGTAATGGCATTCGCGACGCCGGTGAACTGCCTGCCCTCGTCGCCCCTCACAGAACTGGAACGCGTTTCCGGGTTAAGGCCAACGTCGCCACCACGCCCACCTGCGACCGGTCGCGAAGTTCAGCGTCTCACCGTGAACGTCACGTCGAACTGGGATGTGCCCCCCTTCTTGGGCTTTTCCCTACCACCGTGATCGATCCGGTCGGGCCCGACCGAATACACCACATAACCCTGCTCCAAACGGCGGTAGCGGAGCGGCTGTCCATCAAATGGGTCACGCGGAATTCCGGGCAGCAGATCCGGCACCAGTTCGGTCAGAGTTTCCGGCGTCCGCCCAGTGTGGATCAACCGATAGCGCTCGATCGCCAAGGCGGTCAGGGCGCCCTCGCGCAGCGCTTCGAGTTGGCAGAACTTCTGGGCGGCTTTTTTCAGGGCGGGCAAGAACATGCCGGAGAAAATCTTGGGCGGGAACTGCTTGAGCCGGGTCGCGGTATTGGTGATGGCTATTTCCACGGCCACCAGTTTTTCGGGAGAATCAAGCGGGGCGTTGGTCAGCAGGTGCTCAAACGTTTCCATGTAGAGGCGTCGGTCCAGCGGCTGCAGGCCGGTCAACCGCAGCGTGAGCAAGAGCGCGGAAAGATCCGCCTTTTCTTCACTCCCTTGCGTCGAAGTCGCTTCGTCCCAAAGGACACCCAACGGGGGCTCAAAAACCTTCAATCCCATCGCCCGCTCGCAAAGCATCGCCCGACGAAAGCCATCCAGCGCGGAAAGCCTTTCGATTACGGCTCTGAGTTCGCCCAACTGGCCTTCGTTGGGCGAAAGCCTAGAAAACAACCGCTCCACTTCGATTAAGCACATCGAGTAGCAGGCGATTCGAACCAGTTGCCCGATCAGGAACGGATCGTCGTCCAAGAGCCTCCCCACCTGAGCACAATCCCGAATTGCCCGCACGGAGGTCTCCGCGTCACCGCGTTCAGTTGCCACCCAGGCTTCGGCCCGAAACTCCGTGGCATCGCGCTTGAGGCGGGCCAGATGAGGCAGAAGGGCGAACAGGCCGTCGGTTACCCGCACCGGAAACCGACAGCCCGGGCGGCGCAAGGCCTCGCGGACCGCCTCGCGGTAATCGCTGCGGGCGGCCACATGCGACACGAGCGGCTGGAGCGACTCCGCGCTGGCCTCACCCGAGTCGGCTTCAACTCGATCATTGACCTTGGGGAACGGAATGGACGGGGCATCCGGTTTCTCCGGCAACTTCCGGCTGCCCTGCCGGAAGGCCCGCCAATACTCGGGATGTTCCGTTTCCCACAAAGCCAGCAGGGGCACGGCCGCGTTTTCGTGGTCCGGTATCGCCGCATAGTGGGCCGCAGCGAGCGTCCTGAGCGTCAACGGCTCTTTCCGCGCCCGGGCCCGGGCTTCGTAGTCACGGGTTTGGGCCCTGATCCGAAGCTGAAATGCCGTGAAGGCCAGGATCAGCAGCCCCAGCACCGTCAGCGGCACCAGCAAAAACACCATCCGGGCACGGCGAAGATCGGTGGCAGGCATGGCAATGAGGTAACACTTTGGTTTCTCCGGGTCGAGCGCAGCCGCCGCTGCCTTGTGGCCTTGGCCGAGCAGTCGCTCCAGCTCGTGGCAGTCGGCCTTCTTTCCTTGAACTTCCCGGACGATTTCACGTCGGAGGCTCGACTTTGCCGCGGCGGCTCTGGTTCGCTTGCCGGGTCAGTCTCATCGCTATGTCGTCACCGTCACCGGAACTCAGTGCGCAGCTCAAGGCCGCCAGCGAACACCTCCAGCAGGTGCGCTCGGAGGTCGGCAAGTTCATCGTCGGCCAGCGCGAACTCGTCCACCGCCTGCTCGTCGGCCTCGTCGCCCGCGGCCACATCCTGCTCGAAGGCCTGCCCGGCCTCGCCAAGACCGCCAGCGTGAGCAGCCTCGCCAAGGCCACCCACTGCCAGTTCCAGCGCATCCAATTCACGCCCGACCTGCTGCCCGGCGACATCACCGGCTCGCTCATCTACGACCCGGTCAAAGGCACCTACTCCACCCGCCAGGGTCCGATCTTCGCCAATCTCGTCCTCGCGGATGAAATCAACCGCGCCCCGTCGAAGGTCCAGTCCGCGCTGCTGGAAGCGATGCAGGAACGGCAGGTCACCATCGGCGACAAGACTTGGCCGCTGCCCGAACCGTTCCTCGTGCTGGCCACGCAGAATCCCATCGAGCAGGAAGGCACCTATCCGTTGCCCGAGGCGCAGATGGACCGCTTCATGTTGAAGGTCATCGTCGGCTATCCGAGTGCCGACGAGGAGCTCGTGATCCTCGACCGCATGGCTTCGACGAAACCGACCTTTCGGCTCGAAGCCGTGGTCTCCCCCGAAGAGATCGTTGGCTATCAGGCACTGGTGAACCACATCCACCTGGACGCCCTTGTGAAGGACTACGTGGTCCGGCTCGTGGTGGCCACCCGCGACGCGGCCGCCGGCAAGGGCGTCGCGCCCGAGTTGAAGCGCCTCGTCCGTATCGGCGCCAGCCCGCGCGCGACCATCAACCTCACGCTCGCCGCCCGCGCCTGCGCCCTGCTCGAAGGCCGCGACCACGTCACGCCCGACGACGTAAAGCTGATCGCGCCCGACGTGCTCCGCCACCGCATCCTGCTCACCTACGAGGCCGAAGCCGAAGAAGTGACCACCGAGAGCATCGTCACGACGCTGCTGGGCAGGGTGAAGGTGCCGTGACCCAATCTGCGCCCAGATGATGACTCCTGCTGAGTCAAAGGCCCTGTTCCAAAACCGCTTCAAGGAGATCGTCGTCCCCGTGTTGAAGCGGGACGGTTTCCTCGGGTCTGGCACCACTTGGCGGCGCGTTGAGGGTGAAGTTATCCATCTGCTCAATCTTCAAGGGTCACGAACCGGTGGGGGGTGCTGCGTCAATCTCGGCGTTCACCTGACGTTCCTGCCAATCGTCGGCACAGGAGCAATTGTTCAACCCAAAACCTTAACCGAACCGGCCTGTGAATTTCGAAACCGGCTGACTCAGCCGGGGCAGGCTGACCAATGGTGGGCCTACGGGAGCTGCGAACAGGAAGCGGTAGATTCCTGCCACTCAATCGCTGAACTTTACCAAACTCAGGGGCGGTCTTTCTTTGGCCGCCTGTCGGTCTGTCCTTACGATTTTCTCCGTATTGCTCCTGATCAGCTTTCGGACGATGCCTTGGTCAGCGAAATGTATGGATGCTCCGCGGTGAGGCTCGCCCTGGCACTTGGCAGGATCGCAATTCGCGTTGGAGAGCCAAAGTGGGCAAGGAGCTACGCCGCATTTGGGTTGGCAAACCTCGGCCGAGCAGTTGCCTTGCGTCCGGAACTAGAAGAAATCCTGAACGGGACAACCACGCCGTAACCATGCTTCCCGTTGACTACCTCAAACGCCTTCGCCAGGTCGAAGTCCGCGCGCGGATCGTGAGCGAGCAGCTCATGGGCGGGCGCATGGTCAGCGTGTTCAAGGGCCGTGGAATGGACTTCGCCGACGTGCGCGAATACGTCCCTGGCGACGACGTGCGCCGCATCGACTGGAACGTCACCGCGCGCCTGAGGAAGCCCTTCATCAAGCGCCACATCGAGGAGCGGGAACTCGTGGTGATGCTGCTCGTTGACGCCTCGGCCAGCGGCCACTTCGGCACCGCGATCGGCGCCTCGGCGCAGGCCGACACCAAGCGTGAGCTGGCCGCCGTGCTGGCCGGTGCGCTCGCGTTCAGCGCGATTCGCGACGGCGACCGCGTGGGCATGATCCTGTTCTCCGACCGCGTGGAACGTTTTGTGCCACCCAAGAAGTCCCGTGCCCACGTCACCCGGCTGTTGCACGAACTGCTCTTCACCGAGCCGAAGTCCCGCGGCACGTCGTTGACCACGGCGCTGAACTACCTGAACAACCTGCTGCACCGGCCCGCCCTCGTGTTCGTGCTTTCCGATTTCCACGATCCCGCGGAGGAAGCCTGGCAACGGTCCCTCGCCGCCACCAACCAACGCCACGAAGTCATCGCCCTGCGCACGGTCGATCAGCGGGAACTGGAACTGCCCGACGTTGGCCTAGCCCTTGTGCAGGACGCCGAAACCGGTGAGGTCATGGAACTGGATACGAGCGATCCGACCGTTCGCGCCGGCTGGGCCGCCCTCGGTGAGCACCGCAAGCACGAACTCGTCGCCACCTTCCGTCGCAGCCGCGTGCCCGAGCTCGACGTCCGCACCGATCAGCCATGGCCGCAGCGCTTGCAGAAGTTCCTAGATTACTCCGCCAAAAGGAGGGTCGCGTGAGCGCTGAATTTCCAATGTTCAATGATCAATGGCGAAAGGGGCGAAGTGGCATTCCTTGCCGATTTGATCATTGGTCGTTGAACCTTGGTCATTCTCTCCCGTGATCCGCACCAACCTCATCGACGACCTGACGCTCGTGCCGATGCCGCCGTGGTGGCAGTCGCCTTGGGCGCTGGCCGTCTTCGTCTTGGCGGCGGCCGCAGTGCTCTGGGCGCTGGTCTGGCTGAGACAACGGTTCCGGCCGGTGGCGGCGGCCACCCACCTAGCGGTGCCCGTGCCGGACCTCACGCCGGAATTCCTCCGCCGGCTCGCGGAACTCCGCGGCAAACGGACCGAACTGTCCGCCTACGAACTCGCCGTCGCCTGTTCGCAGATTCTCCGCGAGTTCCTGGAATGGCGGCTGCAAGTCGCCGTTACGGCGCAGACGACCCGCGAATTTCTTGAGGCGGCGGCCGCCAAGGTGGAGCTGAGTCCGCATGCGCGCGAAGGCTTGGGTCGCTATCTGGCGCTTTGCGACCTGGTTAAATTCGCGCGGCACGGGGCCACCGCCGCGGAACAATCCCATTTCCTCGACGCCGCCGAACAGTTCGTCCGCCAAAGCTCGGGAGGACCGCCATGAAACCGGCCGAAGCTATTCCCGATCTGGCCGGATTCGAGTTCCAGCATCCCGTGGTGCTGGCGCTTCTGTTGGTGCTCATTCCCCTGCTCTGGTGGCTGGGACGGCGCGGCCCATTGCCAGCCATCCCGGTGCCCACGCTCCGCGGTGCCGCCGGCCTGGGCACCATCCCGCGCCGTCATTCCGGGGCGTTCCGGTTCTTCTTCCTTTTCCTGCCACTGGCGCTGCTGATCGCGGGCCTGGCCCGTCCACGGGTGCCACGGGGCGATCTGCCGGACCCCAGCAAGGGCATCGACATCATGCTGACCCTCGATTACTCGCGTTCGATGGCGGAGACCGACTTCCGGCTGAACGGCCGGCGGGTCATGCGCAAGGACGCCCTCGTGGCGGTAACCGAGCAGTTCATCGCCGGCCGGCCCAATGACCGGATCGGCATCGTGTGTTTCGCGCGCAATCCGTGGCTGGTCAGCCCGCTCACACTGGACCACGAATGGGTGCGGTCATCACTGCGGGAGGCGGAGATGGCCACGGGCACCGGCATCGGCTGGGCCATCCAGGCCGGGGTAAATTTTCTGAAAAAGGCGAGCGAACGCAGCCGCGTCATCATCCTGATCACCGACGGCGACAATTCGGCCGGTCCGCGGCCGCTGGAGCTCGTGCCGCTCGCGGCGCAGGAGCGCGTGAAGGTTTACACCGTGCTGATCGGGCCGGAGATGGTGACGCCGAGTGCCGCCGCAAACCACGAACTCAACCGCGTGGCCCGCATGACCGGCGGCCAGTTTTTCCAGGCCAACGATTCGCGGGCACTGGAAGGCATCTACCGGCTCATTGACCAACTGGAGAAACGGGAACTCCTCCAGAAAAGGTTCGTTTCCTGGCGTGAGCTGTTCCCGTGGTTTGTCGGTGCCGGTCTGGGACTCTGGGCTCTCGGCCTGTTCTGGGAAGACCTGCTCAAACGGAGGCTGCCGTGAAGTTCGCCCTGACATGGCTGCTCATCGCCACGCCGTTCGCCACGGCCTTGTTATGGCTGCTCCTGCTTTGGGGAGATCGGCGGCGGGCACGCTTGCGCACCGCCTTCGCCGGTCCGGGTGCCCTGACCTGGGCCAAGCCCATCCATTCGGTCGGTCCCCGGAGGCTAGACCGCGCTCTGGTCCTGACGGCCTTCGCCAGCCTACTCCTGACCCTCGCCCGGCCGCTCTACTTCGAGCGCGACGAACAGTCGGAGCTCCAGGGTGTCCCCTATCTCGTCGCGCTGGATTCCTCGCGGTCCATGCTGACGATGGACGTGAAGCCCAGCCGGTGGAACGTGGCGACCAACGCCCTGGACCGCTTTCTGACCAAGACCAAGGCGGACCGCATCGGCCTGCTCACCTTCAGCCAGGTCGCGTTCCTCAACGCGCCGCTCACCTTCGACACGCTCGCGCTGCGGACAACCGTCCACTACCTCGATCCCGAGCAGTTCATTGACCTCACCGGCTCCGCGCTGGGTTCCGCGCTGGAACGGGCCGGCCGGTATTTCACCAGCAACCAGGTGCCCCAGCGCCTGCTGATCCTGATTTCGGATGGTGAAGATTTCTCGGGTGCCCCGGTCGAACTCGCCCGCCGCCTCAAACGCCAGCTCGGCCTGACGGTCTGCACCCTCGGCGTGGGCACCTCCGCCGGCGGGACGGTGCCGCTGCATTCGTATGGCGGCGGCACGGCCAAAAATACGTTCGGCCAGCAGGTGATTTCGCGGCTCAACGAAAGCAATCTCCAACGCCTTGCGGCTGCAAGCGGCGGGCGTTACTTCCGGCTCGGCGAACGTGGCGAAGGTCTGGAACAGTTGCGGCAGGAAGTCTTGCGTCCGATGGCGGAAGCCGCGGCGCGGTCGGACCTGAACAATTACCGCGAGCTTTACCAGATCCCGCTCGCACTGGCAGTCGTTTGCCTGCTGGCCAAGGTGCTGCTCGCCAGCAAACGTTGGACCCGACCACGGAAGAATGGGGCGATTCGAAATGAAAAGTGAGCATCGGTCAGGATGGCGGAAGCGGTTAGGCGGCATTGTCCGTCAGCTCTCCCATTTGGCATTTCTCCTCACCGCATTTTTCATTGCCCGGGCCGCTCCGCTGGAATTGGGACCGCTGCAGGCGCAGTTGACCAACGGCCAGCCGGCGCAGGCCCTCGCCATGTTGGCCGCCGCCCTGACCAATGCCCCGGACGATCCGCGGCTGCTCTACAATCACGCCGTCGCCTCCTACGCTGCCGGACGCTACGAAGACGCCCTGCTCTCGCTCGACCGGGCGGAGTCGCTGGGAAAAGGCCGCTTGGTCCAGCGCGTGAAGTTCCAAAAGGGCAACGCCGAGTTCCGCCTCGGTCTGGCTGCCCGGAAGGCGAACCTCGAGGAAACGATTTCCCGCTGGCGCGATTCGCTGCGGAGTTATGCCGAGGCCTTGAAGCAAACCGACGCGCCGGATACCAGGGCGAACTTCGAGTTCGTCCGCCAGCAGTTATTGCGCCTGCTGCTGGACGAGGGCCGAAAGAACCTCGAGGCAGCCCGGAATCCCGGGCTGGCGCCGTTGCAGAAGATTGACCAACTGCGCAGCGGCTTTGAGAAGTTCCAGCAGGCGGTGGAATTGGCCCCGGAGAGCCCGGAAGCCCGGGCCGGCGAACAGAACGCCCGCGATCAGCTCGCCCAGGCGCTGGCCAAGGAAGGCACCCGCAAGTCGCTGACCCAGCGCATGGTCAGCCCATCGCGTTTTGAGGCGCCCATCCCGCGGCTCGACCACAAGGAAATCGAGGAGGGCGTCGCGATGCTGGAGGACGCCCACCAGCTCAAGCCCAAGGATCAGGACATCGCCGATATGCTGGAGATGGGCAAGGACCGCCTCGCCGACGCGCTCGCCCAGCACGCGCAGAACCTGATGATGCTGGAGCCGAACATGCCCTGGCCCAAGGAACGCCTCGCCGTGCTCCGCATGGCGAAGGAAAAGGCCGAGGAGGCCCTCGACAAGCGTCCGCAGCACCAGCATGCGCAGGCTACGCTGGATGAAGCCAACCGCCGGCTCGCGAAGCTCATGGAAGATCTGGGCGACCAGCTCGCCATGCAGGCGGAGGTGAGCAATCTCGAGCAGCAGACCCAGCAGCTCACGCAGGCGCTTGATTTCTACCAGCAGTCGCAGGAACTCCAGCCGCAGAACCAAAACCTGCCGCCCAAAACACAGCGGACCCAGGAGAAGCTGGAACAGGCCCTCGACAAGCTCGCCGACAAGCTGATGAAGGACGGCGGCAACAAGGAATCCATGGAATCCAAGGCCGCGCGACTCGAAGGCGCCGAGCAGGCGTTGAACCAGCTCCAGGGACTCAAACCGTCCGAACAGACGGCCCAGAAGGCGGAGCAGGTCGGCAAGCAGTTGGGCGAACTCCGTGAACAGTTGGCCCAGCAGGAGGGCAAAGATGGCCAGCCACAACAGCAGCCCGGCCAGGGTCAGCAACAGGCCCAGCAGCTCCAGAACCAGGGAGTGCCGCTGGATTCGCCCCCCAAGGTCAACACGCCCGGCACCAAGGGAAAGTTCAACTCTGCCGCGATGAACAAGGGCCAGGATTATTGACCGCCGTGCCGCGCGAAACGAAAGCCGCCCGGCTCCAGCGCACGGCCGAACTGATTCTTCGGCTCCGGCAGACCTATCCCGACGCCCACTGCGAGCTGGACCATTCCAACCCGCTGGAACTGCTGATCGCGACCATCTTGTCCGCCCAGTGCACCGACCGGCAGGTGAACCTGGTGACCGCCGAACTGTTCCGAAAATACCGCACGGTCGCCGACTATGCCGACGCGGATCCCGCGCAGTTCGCCGAGGACGTCCGCCGCATCGGTCTCTACCGGAACAAGGCGAAGAACATCCAGGCGACCTGCCGGATCCTCCGCGAACAGCACGGCGGCGAAGTGCCGAAGACCATGGCCGAACTCACCGCCCTGCCGGGCGTCGGCCGCAAGACGGCGAACGTCGTGCTCGGAAACGCCTTTGGCATCAATGTCGGCCTGGTCGTGGACACCCATGTCGCCCGGCTCAGCGGCCGGCTCGGCCTGACGCGGGAAACGGACCCGGTGAAGATCGAGTCAGCGCTGATGGCGCTCGTGCCGCCGGCCGATTGGACCGACTTCAGCCACCTGCTCATCTGGCACGGCCGGCGGCGCTGTTCGGCCCGCTCGCCGGACTGTGCGGGTTGTGAAATCGCCCCGCTCTGCCCGTCCGCCGCCGGCGCCTGACCGGAACGAGGGCTTGGCATCTGCCCCTCGCCCCGTAGCGTCCCGGGACTTTCCTTGCATGAAGTTCCCTCGCCCCCTGCTTCGCCTCCTCGGCCTGCTGCTGTTCCTGCCCGCATTCGCGCAGGTTTCGTCCGACGGCACCTGGCGGTGGCTTGGCGGTGACGCCCCCGCGCCGGCCAACTGGCGGACGGCCGCCTTTGACGATTCCGAGTGGAACGCCGGACGACAGCCCTTACACAGCGATGCCCGCGGCGAAGGTTCGCGGCTCACCGGGCTTTCTCCGGCTGGCCGCAGCGTGCTGCTCCGGCAGACTTTAACCGCCGCCAACTCCTCGAAGATCGGCGAGCTCCTCGTGCGCGTGCTGGCCGAAGACGGGTTTGTCATGTGGCTGAACGGGCAGGAGGTCGCCCGTCACAATGTTCCCGACGGGGTATTGGCTCCGACCGCGTTGGCGCTGAACCCCGCCGCCAGTCCGCTCACGGAGGAAACGTTTGCCGTGGCCTCCCCGTCCTCGCGCCTGCTCAACGGCACCAATGTGCTCGCGGTGAACCTCTTCACTGCCCAACCCACCGGTGATCCTGACTTCGTCTGGAACGCAAACACCGCGGCCACCGTGGACACCACCGCGCCGGTCATCGTCGCGCAAATTCCGTCTCCGGGCTCCACCGTTGAAGCGCTGCGCTTCAGCGAAATCATCTTCAGCGAGGATGTGTCCGGCGTGGACGCAGGCGATTTGCGGATCAACGGCGTGCCCGCGACGAACGTGGTCCAGATCGCGCCCGGCCATTACCGGTTCGACTTCGCGCCCGCCGCCGCCGGCGCCGCCGTGCTCAGCTTCGAGGCCGGGCACGGCATCGACGACGGGCTCGCCGCGCCCAACGCCCTTCAACCGATAGCCTGGAGCGTGAATGTGGATCCGACCGTCAACCGCCGCGCGGTCATTCTTTCCGAAGTGGTCGCGGACAACTTCCGTTCGCTGGTGGACGAGGATCGGGATTATCCGGACTGGATTGAGCTCGCGAATCTGGGTGACAGCGCGGTTGACCTCCGCGGGTGGGCGCTGACGGATGATCCGGCCCAGCCGTTCAAGTGGCGATTCGGCACCGCGTCCATCGGCGCCCGGGGTTACCTGGTGGTGTATGCCTCCCAGAAGAACAAGACCAACGTCACCGCCCGCACCCGGCTGCACACCAGCTTCAAGCTGGCCAACGAGGGCGAGTATCTCGCGCTCGTCGCGCCGGACGGCGAGGTGGTTTCCGCGTTCGCCCCGAAGTTCCCCGCGCTCGGCATGGATGTCGCCTTCGGCCGTCTGCCCGATGCTCCGGAGCGGACCGGCTTCTTCGCCACGCCCACGCCCAACGCCCGCAATTCCAGCAGCGGGCCCGGTTTCGCGCCTGCCGTGGCTTTTTCAACCACCAGCGGTCCGTATGTGCACGAGTTCCGGCTGCGCCTAACCGCCCCTGGCACCAACACGGTGATCCGCTACACGTTGAACGGCGCCGTGCCCACCAACGGCTCACCCGTATACACCGGGCCGCTGGTCATCAACGGTTCCATCGAGGTCCGAGCCCGCGCCTTTGCCGACGGATTGCTTCCCGGCCCGGTCCACAGCGAAGGGTTCATCCGGCTTCCCGCCGATCCCCTGAACCAGGAGCTACTCACGTCCACCCTGCCCATTCTCGTGATGAGCACGCTGCGGACCGCGAACATTGGGGAAACCCGCAACACCATGGTCCAGTTCAGCCTCCATGAGCCCGTGGACGGCCGCTCGTCCCTCCTGCTGCCGCCCACCTTTACCTCCAGGGGGGGCGTCAAGGTGCGCGGATCGAGCTCGGCCGGCCTGCCGAAAACGCCCTACGCCATCGAGTGGTGGGATGAGTTCAACGAGGACCGCAAGGAAGGCATCCTCGGGCTGCCGGCGGATTCAGAATGGGTGCTTTACGCCCCGAACCAATACGACCCGGTGATGCTCCACAATTCGTTCATCCACCAGCTCAGCCGGGATCTGGGCCAATATTCACCCCGGACCCGGTTCGTGGAACTTTACGTGCAGCGCAATTCCGGTGTGCTGGCCACCAACCAGTGGATGGGCGTGTATGTGCTCGAAGAAAAGCCCGCGATTGGCCGCAACCGCCTCGACATCGCCAAACTCCAGCCCGAGGACGTGGCCGAACCCGAGGTCACGGGCGGTTACCTGATGAAGTTCGATCGCCTGGATCCCGCCGACGGCGGCATCTCGTTCGGCAGCGGCACCGCCGCAGCGGTGGATCCCAAGGAGCCGGAACTGGAATCTCCGCAGCGCGCACCGCAGCTCGCCTACATCAAGAAGTATCTTGGCGACTTCACCCGGACCCAAACCGCCGCCAACTGGCGCGATCCGGTCGCCGGCTACCTGCCCTACATCGAGCTCACCAACTGGGTGGACTACCACATCGTGGAGGTCCTCAGCGGAAACGTGGATGCGCTGATGCTCAGCGCCTACTTCCACAAGGAGCGCAACGGGCCGTTGAAGTGGGGACCGCACTGGGATTTCGACCGCGCGCTCGGTTCGACGGACGGCCGCGACGCGAATCCGAGGAACTGGACCACCGGCCCCTTCTTCGCCGCCACGTGGTGGAGCCGGATACTCCGCGATCCAACGGCATGGCAGCTCTGGGTGGACCGCTATCAGGAGTTCCGCGCCGGCGCAATGTCGCGCACCAACATGAACCGGCTCATCGACAACCTCGCGTCACAGGTCGCGCCCTCCCAGCCGCGCGAAGCCAAAAAGTGGTCCTTCATGCGTCCCCGGGGCGGCACCTACACCGCCGAGGTGAACCACATGAAGAATTGGCTCTCGAACCGCGTGACCCATTTCGACAGCCAGATGACTGCGCGCCCGACGCTGAGCGCCGCCGGCGGCCGGGTGGAACCGGGCCACACAGTCACCCTCAGCCGGCCGGCCGGCTCCACGGTCTATTACACGCTGGACGGCACCGATCCCCGCAAGGCTTTCGGCACGAACGAAGTCGCTCCCGGTGCCCTGCTCTACATCGGTCCCATCTCCATCAACGCCAATGTCCGGCTCGTCGCCCGCGCCCGGGACCTGACCAAACGTCAGACCAGCGGCCCGCTCACGACCACGCCCTGGTCCGGTGCCGTGGCAGCGACCTTCACCGTCGCGCCTCCACCGCTCGTGCTCACCGAGATCATGTTCCATCCGGCCAAACCCACCCTCGACGGCGCACCCGACGAGGATGAGTTTGAGTTCCTTGAACTGCGGAATGTCTCCGCCGCCCCGGTGTCCCTGCCCGGTTACCGGCTCAGCGGCGGCGTGGACTACACCTTCACCGGGTCCAGTGGCATAACCGAACTCGCCCCTGGAGGACGTCTGTTGCTGGTGGCCAATGCGGTCGCCTTCGCGTCCCGCTATCCCGGTGTCGGTCCCATCGCCGGGGAATACACCGGCCGCCTCGGCAACGGCGGCGCCCGGCTGGCCCTCGACGGGCCGCTACTGGAGCCGGTGTTCGATTTTGAGTTTGGCGACCGCTGGCAACTGCTCACCGATGGCAGCGGCTTCTCGCTGGTCCGCACGGGCGACGGTTCGCTGACCAACGATCCCGCCCAACCCGGCTCCTGGCAGCTCTGCGCCAGGTTTGGCGGCTCGCCTGGCGAAGCCGACCCGGACCCGGAATGGCCGCAGCATCGGGTCACTCCGGTGCGCGTCGGAGAATTGCTCACCACGGCCGGCAACGGGAACTTTGTTGAACTGGAACTCACCGCTTACGCCGCCGATTCGGTGAACGTTTCCGGCTGGTGGTTGAGCAACGAACGCGACGACTGGCGCAAGTTCCGTCTGCCGGCCGGCTCCATGCTCACGCCGGCGCAGCGGCTCGTCCTCCGGCAAAGCCAGTTCAATCTCCCGGATGGCGCCGGGTTCCGCCTCGATGCCCAAGGCGGGCAGATCTGGCTGTTCAGTGCCGATGCCGCGGGCGAACTCACGGGTTTCATCACCGGTGGCAGCTACCCGGCCAGCGAAGCTGGCCGCTCATTGGTAACCCGTGCCTCGGGCAGCCGTGAACAGGCGTTTGTTCCGGCGGACGGTCCCACTCCCGGGGTCGGCAATGTGGAAGCGCCCACGGGCCCGCTGGTCCTGCGCACGGTCACTTACGCGAGCAGCGCCGACGAGGGCACAGGTGAATTTGTGGAAGTCTTCAACCGCAGCGGTCTGGCCGTGTCCATGGGTCCTGAGAGTTCCACCGCGTCCAACTGGCGCCTCCGCGGCGGCATTGAATTCGACTTTCCTGCCGGCACCGGCCTGAACCCCGGCGCGAGCCTCCTCGTCGTGGGCTTCGATCCGGCCACGGAACCGGAAGCACTGCGCTTGTTTCAGACACGTTTCCTCCCCAAACCCGGCACCCCCGTGCTGGGTCCCTGGCGGGGCCGGCTGGCGAATGAGGGCGACACGGTCCGCCTGCAACATCCCGCCGGGTTGCTTCCTCCCGGCATGACCAATGGCTACTTCGTGGACGTGGACACGGTGGCCTACCAATCGTCCGCCCCGTGGCCGACCGAAGCGGCTACGTCGGGGAAAGCGCTGCTTCGCCGCACACCGTCACCGGCCGACAACCTGACCCGCGATTGGGGCAGCGACCCCGCCTCCTGGACCGCCGGTTGGCCCACCCCTGGATACAGCGACCGGGACTTGGATGGGTTGCCCGACGGTTGGGAAGCGGAGTGGAATCTGGATCCCCATGACTCCGCGGGCACCTCCGGCGGCAACGGCGATCCTGACGGCGACGGTTTCACCAACCGCATGGAGTTCCTCAACGGCACCGATCCGCACGACGCGACGGATACGCTCCGACCGACCGTGATCCGCGGAGCCCGCGGGAATCTGGTGCTGCGTCTGGCCGCTCCCGCCGGAAGAATCATCACGCTGCAACGGACGAGTTCACTCGCGCCCGGCGGCTGGCAAGACGTCCGCGCCCTGACTGTCACCGGTTCCGGCAGCGCCGCGATGGCCATCGAGGAAACGGATGCGGAAGGCCGCTTCTACCGGCTGATCTCCGAATAGCGTCCCAGCTCCGAAAGATGCATGCCGGTCCGATTTGAGTTGCTTCCGGCACAAACATCCTAGCTATGGCCTTGCGAGAGCAGAGCCACCAATCCTATACCTCGGACGTGCAGCCTCGCTTACTCCCGAATCCAAGCGTCCTCGTTACCGTGGCATTGGTGGTCGCAGCCTGCATCCCTTCGATGGGCTGTCAGGCCACCCAGAAGTCAACGGCCACTCCGAAGGAACGAAGGATCAACGGCAAGCTGGTGATAAAATACGTCTCGCTGCCCGAGGAGACCGGTAGCCGCCTTCGGCGCAAGGGAGCGCTGCTGGAGGATGGCTCCATCGTGGCTTTGGACGGCTCCAGCCTCAGTCAGGTGGACAAAGCTTGGCTAGAACAGGCCAAAGGCCGGTTCTGACCCCAGGGGCCGGAACCGGCGTGGTCGGACACTTAACCGAGATTGAGGCCGACGGATTCACTCGGCCGCCTTGGCCCGGTAGAAACGCTTCGCCTGGCCGCTCAGCGGGCTCGGGTCGAACACCAGTTGGGTGGCGTTGGTCAGTGTGACCGTTGTCAGGGGCAACCACGTCTCGGGCGCCAGTGCCGTGGCGTATTCCACCGCATAGGCCAAGCCCACGCTGCCGGACACGGCGATGCCAGCATATGTGTCGATCGCCACCGCGGGCCCCGCGGTGCCCGGCGTGATCAGGAACGTGTTGGCCCGCGCCCCAAAGTTGCCTGTGCCGGGCGTCGCCCCGCCCGCGACCAGGATGCGTCCGTCCGACAGCCGAGTGAGCGTCGCGGCGCTGAGCTCGTAGTCGGCCGGGAACTGCACGATGCCGGGCAACGCCTCGGTGGCACCGGTCGTGAGGTTCAGCGTCCGGATGAGCGCCCGCGGCGGACTCGAATTCGGGATGTAGCTGAACAGGTAGGCGACGTTGCGCGCCCGATCGAGCATCGGATTATACAGGAAGATCTCCGTCGCATAGTCCGGCAGCGCGGGCGTGGTCACAACGCGGTGGAACGTGCCCGTCTCGGCATCGAACCGTGCGAACCCTTGCTCCGAGACTCCCGCCTTCGACCGGTAAATGGAGACGAGGAAATGCCGACCGTCCGCCAGTCGCAGGTCCTCTCCCGCAATCACCGCGGAAAAGCTCGCTCCCACCGTCCACCCCGGGTCGTCTGGCATGATTTCATCCGCCACCTTGGTGAACGTGTTGGCGGCGGCGGAATACCGTTCCGGGGTCGCCAGCAGACCGCCGCCCGTGGGAGGGACTCCGCCCACCACGATGGCGTCCCCATTGGTCATCGGCAACACTACCGGAGCCGAGCGGGCAAGATTCAGCGGGCCGGTGGCGGTGCAAACGCCGGTCGCGGGGTCGTAGAGTTCACCGACCGTATGAGCGTCGTTGTGAACCCACCAGGCACCGGCCAGCAGCACCTTCCCGCCAGCCAGTTGCACCGAACCCGAGGCAGCCCGGAAGCGAACCAAGGGCTGTTCGCCCGCGGAGAACGTCCCGGCGGCCGGATCGAATACCTCAATGGTGTTGTAGGCGGGAATGCCCAGCGACGACGAGCCGCCCGCGATGAAGTAACGGCCGTCCGCCAAGCGGGCGAACGCCGGGGCATCGTGCGGAAAGCCCATGCTCACCGAAGTCCAGGCGGCTTCGCCCGGGGTCCACATCTCCGCCGTGCCGAGGGTAGTGAATCCGGGGCCGTGGCCGCCGAACAGCACCACCTTGCCCTGCGCGGTGACGATTGCGCTGTGGTTCATGCGTCCAGTCACGAGGTTCGGTCCGGCCACCAATGTGGTCTCACCGGCCAACGCCGTGGCGGGGAACAGTGCCAGCAGCATTCCGAGGCTATGGGAAACAAATGTTCGTTTCATACGGCTCCTTTCTCTCTTCAACGGGCACCCGCAGACAATCTGCTGGGCGTCCGTCTGTAGCGAAGGTCCGCTTCCTCCGTCGAACCACACGGATTTTGCCTAAGGCTCGCCAATGCCAATCAGGGGACGAATCGCGTGCGGCCTCGACCGTCGCGGCGCGGGCTCAGACGAACCCGGGCAAAGCCGGTGTCTCCCCGGGCAACGCGCACTGGCCGAAGGCCATGGGCAGAGTGGAACTGGGCGTCTCGTGCGACGTGTTGTGCAGCTCAATCTGGGTGGCACCGAGCTGTTTCAGCCGGCTGCCCACGGTCTTGAGCGCCAGTTCCGGACGGTTCGTGTCGCGGCTGAGATGCCCGAGGTAGATATGTCGGAGATCCGTGTTCACGAGTTCCGCGGCGACCTCCGCCGCCGCGTCGTTCGAGAGGTGCCCATGCCGGCTGAGGATGCGTTGCTTGGTGCTCCAGGGACGTTTGGTGTCGTCCTGCAGCAGCTTCACGTCGTGGTTCGCCTCGAGCACCAGCACCTGCGAACGGCGCACGCGCTCAAGGATCAGCTTCGTGACATGTCCCAAATCGGTCAGAAAGCCCAGGGTGCCGCCGGAAGTCGCGAGCACGAACCCCACCGGATCCATCGCGTCGTGCGGCACACTGAACGTCTGCACGCCGACATCCCCCAGGGTGAATTCCGCGCCAGACTGGAACGTGCGAAAGTGGAAGCGCGTCTTCGGAAAGTCCTTCTCAATCGCCTCGCGGGTGAAGCGGTTCGCGTAGACGGGGATCTCCAGCTTGGCGCAGAGCGTGCCCAGGCCGCAGATGTGGTCGCCGTGCTCGTGCGTGATCAGGATGCCGGACAAGCCTTCCGGCGCGCGGCCGATGCTGGCCAGCCGTTCCCGGATCTGCCTCGCGCTGAAGCCGGCATCGATGAGCAGGCGCGTGTCGCCCGCTTCGAGATAGGCGCAATTGCCCGTGCTGCCGCTGCCGAGAATGGTGAACTGAACGGCCACGCCGCGACGTTACGGAAGCGCCCCGGCCGGGCAAGCGGGGCCTTGCCGCCCGACGCGCGGACGCACTTCGTAAACCAGCAATCGAGCAAGGCTACCCGGGACAGCCCGATCCCGCGGGCCAGCCATCAGAGCCGCGCGGCGTATTGGCCGCCCACGTCGTCGTAAGACACGATAGTGAATTCCGCAGCCACGCCGTGCGCCTCAAAAGGGCCGCCAATAAATCCGGCGCCGGCAGCGGATGCCGCCCGCCGCCCGCACCCTTGGGACCGGAAAGATCACGGTCAACGGCGGCGAAAAACGCACCCGGCCCATGGGCCTCGGCGAAAAGTCGGGCACCCGTTTTCCGGGTCGGCCACGTCATGCCGGCAGTTAAACAGAATAGCCCACGACGTGGCACCCAGGTGCGATGCCCAATTCGGCGGCGCTATCCAACCGCATGCGGGCGAGAATCAGCCACGGTTGCTGGGTTGGGTAGAAGAGACCAGGGAGGCGCCGGCCGGATCTAATCCCGCGAGATTCAGTTCTGCCAAACCTCCCGAGAAGAAACCAAAGAATGGTCCGCAGGCTACTACCATTAACAATAGCATTTTCGGCCGGTGACAGTGCTCCTTCCCAACGCGGGATCGTCTAATTTGACTCATCGAAACTGGTCGAAAAACGAATGGTCGATCTCGAATATTTCCTTACGGCGCAGTCCGAGTTGCTTGGCCTCAAACAACTCCACCAAGCGGTCTCCATCCACTAATTCGATCGGGATGACGCCTTCCCTCTTCGCCTCTTTTTCGGCGTCTGAAGTAAACCACCCAGTAGTCAGGAGGATTCCCTTTTCGGCGCGCCCCATGACCGCATTTCGAAAATCACCGACGTGGGCCCGACTCACGCCTTTCCGATACTTTTTGCACTGAAACAGCACCCGCATGGTGACAAACGTGTTGAGGCGGAGCAGGCCAATTCCATCGATCCCGCCATCGTGGCTACGCCCAGTGACCACTACCTTTTCGAGTCCATATTCATGCAGCAATCGCATGCAAAGGCGCTCGAATCCCTCCGCGGTCAACGACTGCAGGACCGCAAGGAGTTCGTTTTCTTCCGCCAACTCCGGGGACTCTTGTTCATCGCCCGGTGGTTTGGGTTGTGCAGCAGACGATTCGTTGGACGGGTCCACATTCGCGGCTTCACGCCGCTTAGCGTGGATCCTCACCCACTTTCTCACTACCTCCGCCGCCTGCTCCTCGTTCAGCTTAGTTTTCGATCCTACCGGAGTAAGTGTCCACACTCCGCGGCGAGAACTGTCGATCAACCCTTCCCAAGCCAAATACTGCCTCGCCCAATGCACTTGGTTTTCAAATCGGTTGATGCCGCCTTTGTTTCGGCGCTCCCGTTCTGATTCTGGCAACTTCGCGGCAGCCGCAATCCAATCTATCGCATCCCGCGCTTCCGCAGAACCGCCGAGACTCCTAATTGCCTCTAGCAACATCGGCACCCACCTGAGGAATTCGGCCCTGCTGCCAGACTTTGCCATACCGGATCAATTTTTCGCCCCGGCCAGCACTTCCTCGAAGTCCACGATCTCCTTGATCTGAACGAGGAACCAGCGGTCGATTTTCGAGAGGCCAAAAATCTCCTCGATCGTGAAGCCGGCGCGGAGCGCGTGGCGGATGAAGAAGATGCGTTCGGCGTTGGGCACGCTCAATTTGCGGCTGATGACGTCGCGCGGCAGCACGTCGCGGTCGCCATAGACGTCCGTGCCGATGCGCCAGGGTTTGCCGTCGCCGCCCAGGCCGCTGCGGCCGATCTCCAGCGAGCGCAGGCATTTTTGCAGGCTTTCCTTGAACGTGCGCCCGATGGCCATCGCTTCGCCGACGCTTTTCATCTGCGTGGTGAGCGTGGGGTCGGCTTGCGGAAATTTCTCGAAGGCAAAGCGCGGAATCTTGGTGACGACGTAATCAATGCTCGGCTCGAAGCTGGCGGGGGTTTCGCGCGTGATGTCGTTCTTGAGTTCGTCGAGCAGGTAGCCGACGGCGAGTTTGGCGGCGATTTTCGCGATGGGAAATCCAGTGGCCTTGGACGCGAGCGCGGAACTGCGGCTGACGCGCGGGTTCATCTCGATGATGACCATGCGGCCGTTGTCGGGGCTGACGCCGAACTGGATGTTCGAGCCGCCGGTCTCGACACCGACGGCGCGGATCACGGCGAAGCTCTGGTCGCGCATGATCTGGTATTCCTTGTCGGTCAGCGTCTGGATGGGCGCGACGGTGATGCTGTCGCCGGTGTGGACGCCCATGGGGTCGAAATTCTCGATGGAGCAGATGATGACGCAGTTGTCGGCGCGGTCGCGCATGACCTCCATCTCGTATTCCTTCCAGCCCAGGAGGGATTCCTCGACGAGGATCTCGGACACGGGGGACAGGTCGATGCCGCGCTTGGCGATCTCCTCGAATTCCTCGCGATTGTAGGCGATGCCGCCACCGGTGCCGCCGAGGGTGAACGCCGGCCGGATGATGACCGGGAAACGGCCGATCTTCTCGGCAACGACGCGAGCCTCCTCCATGTTGTGGGCGGTGCCGGAGACCGGCACGTCGAGCCCGATGGAGAGCATGAGGTCCTTGAACACCTGACGGTCTTCACCCTTTTGGATGGCGTCGGCCTTGGCGCCGATCATCTCCACACCATGCCGATCGAGGGCGCCGTTGTGATGGAGCTTCATGGCGGTGTTGAGCGCGGTCTGGCCGCCGAGCGTGGGCAGGAGGACGAGCCTGCCAGTGACGCCGAGGCAGGCGAGTTCGGCCTTTTCACGCACGATGATCTTCTCCACGGCCTCGGGTGTGATGGGCTCGATGTAGGTGCGGTCGGCGAACTCCGGATCGGTCATGATCGTGGCCGGATTGGAGTTCACGAGGACGACGCGGTAACCCTCCTCCTTGAGGGCCTTGCACGCCTGGGTGCCGGAGTAATCGAACTCGCACGCCTGCCCGATGATGATGGGGCCGGCGCCGATGATGAGGACGCTGTGGATGTCAGTGCGCTTTGGCATCGAATGAAGTCGCGTTAAACGGCCGCGATGGAACACGGGGACGGGCCGGGGCGCGAAGCAATTTTTCCGGGCCGGACGCCCATGGGCGCCGCGCCAACCCCGATCGAGCGGCGTGGCGACAACCGGTTCCGCAGGGGAAACCGAGCCGAGGCCCGGGAAGAACGGACGTTCGGGCTGCGGACGTTCCCAAAGTTCGGCTTGGCGCCTCAGAAACTTCGCCGGCACCTTTGGCCCATGGATTCGCTTCGGTTCTCGGCCCCGGCCGCGCGGGCGCTGTTGCTGGTATCCGGGTGCCGCCGGGAGGAATCCATCAGCACGCGAGACGAGGCTCCGAAGCGGATGGCCACCGGACTGCAAGGCACCCAAGACCAGTCACCACTGAGGCTCCGTCGGCCCGCCCAATTCAAACCGAATACCCGCCTCGGCTTTGGCTTCCGAACTGAAAATCTTCGACCATGACCCGCGTTTCCCGTTTCCTGCTCGTCGCCGCCCTGTTCGCTGCCGGCGGCTGCTCCCTGTCGTATAAGCTACGGCCGCGGCCGGATCCGATGGAGATTCCTGGCACTGTCGCAACACCGGAGGACCTGCGGAACCGCCTCGCAGCAGCCCGGGAGATTTCGTCCGTGAACCTCCGCGAGCGGACCCTGGCATCACTGGCCGGCGAAGCGGCGAACTCCATGCACGCTGCCCTCATCCAGGACGCGTTGAGCGCCATCACCTCGGTGAATCTGCGGGATGTCACGGCCGCCCAATGCGCATTGCAGCTGGCGCTCAAGGGCCGCTCCGATCTCGGCATGGAGCTCGCCCAGGTTATCCAGTCCAAAAACCTACGGGACCAAACCTTGGCACGCCTCGCGACGGGCAAATACGCCAACTGAAGTGGTGACCCAAGACGCCTGGGAACGGTTGCTGGCGGAAGTGAAGGCCTGCCGGCTGTGCGCGGATATGCTGCCGCTCGGACCGCGACCGGTGATGCGGGCCTCGTTGTCGGCCAAACTCCTGGTCGTCGGCCAGGCACCCGGGCGAAAGGTCCACGAAACGGGCGTCCCTTGGAACGACCCCAGCGGCGACCGTCTCCGCAGTTGGCTGCAGCTGGACCGGGAGCGCTTTTACGACGAGCGCCTCATCGCGATCATCCCCACCGGCCTGTGTTACCCCGGCAAGCTCCCGGGCCGCGGCGGCGACTGTCCGACCCGGCCGGAATGTGCGCCGAAGTGGCATCCAACGCTGCGGGCCGCGTTGAAGGAAGTTCGGCTGACTTTGCTGATCGGCAGCCATGCGCAGGCGTTCTATCTCGGTGACCGGACCAAGGCTTCCCTCGCCGAAACAGTCGCAACGTGGCAGGAGTATTTGCCGGAATACCTGCCATTACCCCACCCGAGTCCGCGGAATCTGAACTGGTTCCGGCGGCATCCGTGGTTCGAGACGGAGGTGGTGCCGGAACTGCGCCGGCGGGTGAACGCGCTGCTCGGCGGACCGGATCACTCGTAGCGCAGCGCGTCGATCGGATCGAGATTGGCAGCCTTCAGCGCCGGGAAGAAGCCGAACACGATGCCGATGAACGCACTGACGGTGAACGCCATGATCACGGAAGTGTTGGAGATCAGCGTGGGGAACTGCGCGAACTTCGTGAGCAGCGGCGCAAGCCAATAGCCGGTCGCAATGCCGAGAGCTCCGCCGACCACGCTGAGCAGCACTGCCTCCGTGAGGAACTGCCGCAGCACGTCGCGACCGCGCGCACCCACGGCGAGACGAATGCCGATTTCGCGGGTCCGCTCCGTCACACTCACGAGCATGATGTTCATGATGCCGATGCCACCGACGACCAGCGAGATGCCGGCGAAGAAGCCGATCAGGATGGTCATGATGCGGTTGTTCGCATTGAAGAACTCCGATGTCTCCTGCTGGGTGGTGACCATGAAGTCGTCGTCCTTGCCTTCCGCAATCTGATGCCGCTGGCGGAGCAGTTCCTCCATCTGGAGTTTCACGTCGGGAATGGAATCCGGCGAATCGGCCTGCACGTAGAGCGTCCGGAACTTGGTATCGCCCGAGAGCCGCTTCATGACGCTCGTGTAGGGCACCAGGATGATGTCGTCCTGATCCTGGCCGAAACTGCCCGAGCCCTTGGCCTCCAGCCAGCCAACCACGGTGAACGGACCGTTCTTGATGCGAATGGTCTGGCCCACGGGATCCACATTCTCGCCGAAGAGCGTCTTCGCCGTCGTGGCACCGAGGATGCAGACTTTGCCGGCGTTGCGGACGTCGGCGTCGGTGAAGTTGTCACCCGCCTTGAGGTTCCACGACCTCACGGCGAGGTATTCCGGGCTGACGCCGGAGATCTGCACGCTGCTGTTCTGCGCGCCCGCCACCACTTGCGCTTGGGTCCGCGCCTCGGGGCTGATGCCCGAAACACCGGCAACCTCCCGGCGGATCGCGTCGAAATCCTCCATGGTCAGGTTGGCATTCATGCCAAAACCGCCGCGCACGCCGCCGCGCTGCATGTTTCCGGAGCGGACCGTGATCAAGTTCTGGCCCATGCTGGCGATGCGCTTGTCCACCTCGGCTTTGGCCCCGGTGCCCATGCTGACGCCAACGATGACGGCCGAGATGCCGACGATGATGCCGAGCATGGTGAGGAACGAGCGCAGCACGTTCCGGCGCAGGGCCCGCAGGGCGATCTTGAAGGTGGCGAACATGGGTCAGTGCAGTTGGACGGCTTTCTGTTCGGCGTCGAGTCTGGCGAGTTCCGCAGTGGCGAGCAGGCGGTCCTGCACCGACTCATCGCTGCGGATCAGACCGTCCCGCATGACGACGACGCGGCGACAGTAGCGGGCGATGTCGAGTTCGTGCGTGACCATGGCGACGGTCATGCCCTGGTCGTTGAGCTGCTGGAAAATGCCCATGATCTCAATGCTCGTGCGGGAATCGAGATTGCCGGTCGGCTCGTCCGCGAGGAGGAGCTTGGGCTGATTGACGAGGCCGCGGGCGATGGCCACCCGTTGCTGCTGACCGCCGGAAAGCTGGCTGGGCGTATGGTCGAACCGCTGGCCGAGGCCGACCAGTTCGAGCGCCTTCATGGCCCGTTCACGCTGTTCCCGCGCCGGCGGGGCCGGCCGGGTGTAGAGCATGGGCAGCTCGACGTTTTCCACAGCCGTGGTGCGCGACAGCAGGTTAAAGCCTTGGAAGACGAACCCGATCTTGCGGTTGCGCAGGTCGGCCAGTTCGTCCCGGTTGAGCTCGCCGACGTTCACCCCGTCGAGCAGGAATCGGCCGCTCGACGGCCGGTCCAGGCAGCCGAGCGTATTCATCATGGTGCTCTTCCCCGAGCCGGACGCGCCCATGATCGCCACAAACTCGCCGGGCTGGATGGTGAGGTTGACCCCGCGCACGGCATGAACCTGCACCTCACCGCTGGTGTAGGTCTTGCGGAAGTCTTCTAGCTGGATGACGGGCACGCTCACGCGAAACTGGGCTGAACGGGTTCGGGCATTGCAGTCGCGAGTTCAGCGCCGGGGCCCACCGAAGGGGCTGCCGAAGGGATTGGCCGCCGGAGCCGCAGCCGACGTGGTGGCCGCAGCCACGGTGCCGGTCACAACCACATCCCCTTCCTTCAAGCCGTCGGCGACTTCCGTGTTCGTGCCGTCGCTGATGCCGGTCTTGATGGTCGTGGCGGTGAGCACCAGCTTGCCGGGCTGGGATTTCTCCCGGTCGAGAACATAGACCGTGCGGATGGCCGGTCCTTCGGGCTCCGGCCGCGGCCGGCTACCGCCCATGCCGCCCATGCCGCTCCCCATTCCGCCCATGCCACCGCCTCCCTCGCCGCCGCCACCTTGGGCGCGCTGAGCGAAGCGAGCCCGCATCTCGGCCATCACTTGATCATACTTGGCCTTTTGGTCCGGGGTCAGCGACGCCTCGTAATCGGCCCGCTCCTGTTCCGACGGACGGCGACGTTCACCGGTGGCCTGCCATGGAGGGATTGGCAGGCCGGCGAACATCCCGCTGGTGGCGATCTCGGCCTTGGAAGTCGCGTTAGCCGGCGCGGCGGGCGCTTTGGTGCCGGCGGCCTTGGCCACCGCGTCATTGGTGCTGCCGATGGTCACACCCTCCGGCGGGCGGAACCGCAGGGCCGCAACAGGAATCCTGATCACGTTGGTCCGTTGCGCCGTGATGATCGAGGCGTTCGCGGTCATGCCGGGACGGAGCTTCAGGTCGGCGTTGTCCACCTCCACCACCGTCGTGTAGGTCACGACGTTCTGATTCGTGACCGGAGCGAAGCGCACCTGCCGGACCTTGCCCTTGAACTTGCGGTTCTGGAACGCGTCCACCGTGAAATCCACGCTCTGCCCTTCCAACACGCCACCGACGTCGGCTTCGGAAACTGCGGCCTCGATCTGCATCTTGGTCAGGTCATTGGCGATCTGGAACAACTCGGGCGCATTGAAGCTGGCCGCCACCGTCTGGCCGGCCTCGACCTTGCGGGAGATCACCATGCCGCTGATGGGCGCGAGGATGGTCGTGCGATCAAGGTCCACTTTGGCGCTTTCGACAGCCGCGACACGGGTCTTCACGTTGGCTTCGGCCTGGAGCAACGACACCTGCGCCTGCTGGTTCTCGGTCTCGGAGACCAGCTTGGCAGCAAACAGCTCTTTGGAGCGTTGGGCGTTGAATTTCGCCAGTTCCAAGCCCGCCTGAGCGTTGGCGAGTTCAGCCTCGACCCGGGCCATCGCACGCTCATAGGTGGCCGGATCGATCTTCACCAGCACGTCGCCTTCCTTCACGCGGGAGTTAAAGTCCACCTTGAGTTCGGTGATGATGCCCGAAATCTGCGAACCCACCGTCACCACCCGCACGGGCGTGATGCCTCCGTTGGCGGTGACCGCCTGGGTGATGTCGCCGCGCGCGACGACGTTGGTGCGCAGGTCCGCCGGTCCGGACGCGACGGCAGCCTTGCCGCGCCATTGCACATAACCGAACGCGCCCGCGCCGAGCACTGCGACGACGACCAGCCATTTGAGCCAGCCCGAATTGCCTGAACTTGCCATGAGGAAAAGGGTGTGAGCCCAAGCTGTCAGGCGCGGGACCCTATGCCCATCCCAAACCACGCCGAACTCACGCTTCCGGAGACTGTCCCGCTCCAGGGCGGTTACGGGAAACTTGGTCTCAATCGTGCCCCACCGACCAGGCGTTCGCGACGAACCGTCGGATCTTCTCGGCGTCCTTGTGTCCCGGGGCGCTTTCCACGCCGCTGGACACGTCCAGCGCAAAGGGCCGCACCTGGCGGACCGCCTCGGCGGCATTGTCAGGAGTCAGGCCGCCCGCCAAGATGACAGGCCGGCCGAATTCCATCGCGGGAAGCGCGAGCGACCAGTCGAATTTTGCTCCGGTGCCCCCGTGGGCGCCGGCCACGAACGCATCCAGCAGGAACGCATCCACCGCATCACGATACGGCGGCACCAACGCGAGGCTGGCCGAGTCCCGAATACGGAACGCCTTGAGCACTTTCACCATCCCTCGCAACGCGGCGGCGAATTCCGGTGTCTCCTCGCCGTGCAGTTGCACCGTGTCGAGGCCGGCGGCGGCGACCGTTTCCCGAATGAGCGATTCCGGGGAATTTACGAACAAGCCTACCTTGGTCACGAACGGCGGCAGTTCCCGCACGATGGCGGCAGCCTGCGCCGGAGTGACGAACCGCGGCGTGCCCGGCACAAATACGAAACCCAGGGCGTCCGCGCCGGCCTCTACCGCCGCCACCGCGTCGGCCAGCCGGGTCAGCCCGCAAATTTTGATCCGCGTCAACACGTCGGCAGCGTGGCTGTTCGACGGGTCCGCGCCAAGCCAGCAAGATGCCAGACATCGGCATCAATACCCCGTTGGAACCCAGCCTATCGACCACGCGCCCGTCTCGGGAGGCAGCCAGTCGCGTGCGGCTCGGCCGGAAGGCGACAAGCCTGGGCCGGAATTGTGAGTCATAATCGCTCCAGCGGGAAAGCGCAGGAGATTCGCCGTAGGGTTCAGCACTCGATTTGGGCACTGACCGGCTTTGACCCTGGGGCAAAGAACCTGAACCATCCCCCGACATGTCCGCTGACCAAACACCCGCTCCGAAGTCTGATCCCGGCCTGCGCCTTTGGCCCGCCGGAGTCATCGTGCTGCTGAGTGCCGTCGCAGTGCGGGCCGTGAAATCCGACGCAATGCAGGCTTGGCTGCTCCGCGATAAGCCGCATCTGACTGTATCGATCCTCACGGTGGCGGTGCTGGCGGTGACCGCGCTTCTGCTGCTCGCCTGGTGGTTGCTGCTCTCCCGCGCCCGTTGGACGTGGCGGCTTGCGGGAGCCGTCGCGGCCGGAATGTTGCTCAGCCTTTTCCGTCATTCCGGCATGAGCGGCGACCTCACGCCGACCTTTGAATTTCGCTGGAGCCTACCTCGGTCGGGAGCGGCGGTTACCGCGACCAACTCCGGCTCCGCTCCGGTCGGCGGTCTGACGAATCTGGCATCGTTTCCCCAATTTCTCGGCCCCAACCGCAACGGTGTCCTGCCGGATGTCGGACTCGCCACCAACTGGTCAATCAACCCACCCGCGGTGCTCTGGCGCCGGCCGGTCGGATCCGGCTGGAGCGGCTTCGCGGTCGTCGGTGACCGCGCGTTGACGATGGAGCAAATCGGCGAGGAAGAGCTCGTCACCTGCTACGCACTCGGCACCGGTGAATTGCTGTGGAAGCACGGCTATCCGTCGCACTTCGTAAGCCCCATTGCGGGCGACGGTCCCCGCGCCACACCCACCATCGTCAGCAACCGCGTGTTTACCCTTGGCGCCCGTGGCGCGTTGACCTGTCTTGATTTCGCGTCCGGCAAACCGGTCTGGTCGCGCTCGCTCACCAATGACTTCGGCGCCCGCCTGCCGGAATGGGGGTTCTCCGGTTCCCCCCTGGTCTCCGACGGACGGGTCATCATCAACGTGGGTGGCTCCTCCGGAAGGGCCCTGGTGGCGTTGCGGGCGGACAACGGGGAAACCGTCTGGAGCGCCGGGGAAGACGGCGTCACTTACAGTTCGCCCGGCCTGTTCACGGTGGCCGGTGTCCGCCAGATTTTGCTGTTCCAGAACCGCGCCATTGTCGCCCACGACCCGGCGACCGGCCGCATCCTCTGGCGTCAGCCCTGGGGAACCCACTACCCGCTCGTGGCCATGCCGGTCCTGGTGGACGACCGGCGCCTGATGTTCAGCGCCGGCTACAACGTCGGCGCCGAGCTGTTTGAACTTCGCCCCGGTCTGGACGGAGCACTGGCGCCGGTTTCGGTCTGGGCGACCAAGAAGCTGAAGGCGAAGTTCGCCAATCCGTATGCCCGCGCGGGCTTTGCCTACGGGCTCGACGACGGCATCCTCGCCTGCCTCGACCTCAAGGACGGTTCCCAACGCTGGAAGGAAGGACGCTACGGTCATGGCCAGGGCCTGCTCGTGGGCGACCTCTTCCTGCTCCTCTCCGAACAGGGCGAACTGGTGCAGTTGCGCCCCTCCCCCGACGGACCGAACGAACTCGGACGTTTCCGCGTCTTCGGCGACAAGTCATGGAACCCGCCCGCGCTGGTGGGCGACCTCCTCCTGGTCCGCAATGACCGCGAGGCTGCCCTGCTCCGGCTGCCAACTCGGTGAGCGCCATGTTCTCCCGCCGCTGGCTCCTCGCGTTGAAGCTGTTCCTGCCGTCGTGGAATTTCTTCAACGACTTCGGAGCGGTGACGCGTGTGGAGGTGAGCCTGGACCCGGCAGCCGCGGAACCACGGTGGCGACCGGTCTTCGGTGACTTCACAACTTCCGATTGGCGGCGGATCGCCTTCAATCCCGAAGGCAACCTCGCCTTGCAGAAGCAATCGCTCATCGAGCGGGCCGCGGAGGAGCTGGCCGGTGAACAGCGGGACGAAGCCGAGCATTTCATCGCCCGCGCAGTCCGGGCTAAACTGGCCGCCCCGACGGGCAAACTGGCGGTGAAGGGTTTCCGTTTCCGCATCGTGGAACGCACCGCGGGCGAAGCTGGCAAGGTCCGGTTTGTGTCTGCGGAGTTTCCCCTCACCGAGCCTGCGCCATGCCACTCTTGACCCAGGCTTCCACGCTGGCATGGACGCAGGGATTGCTGGCCATTGGGCTGCTGATCCAGACGGCGGAGCTGTGGCGCACCCGACACCTCTACGGCGCGGACGGAGCGCTTGCCGGCCCGTCAGTCGCGCCGGGATTGGGACTGCGATTTGCCCTCACGATCGCGCTCGCACCGCTGGCGTTTCGGCCGCCGAGTTGGCTGGCGTTTTCCGTCCACGCCTTGCTGCTGGCCAATTCCGCGTGGCTGACCATCCGCTCGCGCGGTCCCGTTTGCGGGGGGAGCGACAGCATGTGGTTCCAAGTCCAACTCGGGCTCACAATCGCGAACCTGCCCTCAGTGGGTCCGCTCGGCGGCAAGCTCGGCCTCGCCTTCATTGCCGCCCAGTCGGTGCTTTCCTATGTCCTGGCCGGAATCTCCAAGATGCGGAATCCGCGGTGGTGGAACGGCGGGACGGTCCAGTCGCTGTTCGCCTCCGACGGCCCCTATGTGCTGTTGGCGTCTCTGCGGACGTTCGCGCAACGCCCACTCCTGTGCCAGGGACTCGGCCTTGCCGTCATGGTCCTGCAGGTGGGCGTCGCCGCGGTGTTGTTCCTCCCCGCAGAACTGCGCTGGCCCGTCGTGGCCGGGGTCGCTGTGTTCCATCTGTTCAACGCGGTCGCACTGGGACTGAACCGCTTCGTGTGGGCCTGGTTCGCGACTTATCCGGCACTCCTGGTCGTCGGCAGTTAGGCCACGCCGCTGCTTGCGGTGCCCGCGAACTTCCTGTCATCACACCGGCATGTCTCCCACCACCCGCCGAGACTTTCTCAAGGTGTCCGCCACCGGGGTCGCCACCTTGGCCGCAGGTGCCCATGCGGGGGCCGCGGAACCGAAGTCTCTGACCGCGATTCCGCCCCACACGCCCTTTCAACCGGTGGGCGTTCACGGCTACCCGGGGCGCCACAGCGTCGTCGCGGGCGAACGGATCGAGTTGCACCTGTCCACGGATCAACCCGTCCAAGCACGAATCTATCGCCTTGGACACCAAATCGATGATCCCGCAGGCGACGAGTTGGTGCACGATTTCGGCAACGTCGCAGTCCGACCGCAACCGATCCATGCCGGGAGCTACGTCCACATCGGCCGCCCGCTGACCAAGGCCACCGCCGGCCTGACACTGGAGGCCTGGGTGCGGCCGTGGGCCTTGGAACGCGTCGCGGGTGTGATCTCACAGGAGGACAAACAAAGCGACGAAGGCTTCGCCCTCGGCCTCGGCAAAGGTGGCTACGTGGGCTTCTTCCTTGGCAACGGCGTCGGGCCCGACGAGGTGGAAGTGCATCGAACCGAACCGGGCGTGCTGAAGCGGGGCGAATGGCATCATGTCGTGGCCCGTTGGGACGGCACGACCAAGGAGGTGTTCGTCAATGGCAAGCGGGTGGGTGCGTGGCCGTTCACGGGACCGTTCCGTCCGGGAACTCATCCGCTCCGCCTGGGAGCGATGGGCGAACACGGCGCAGCCCTGCGGTTTCTCGATGCCGATCTGGCGATGTGTGTGCTCTACGACCACGCCGTGGACGACGCCACAGTGCAGCGACGTTTCCGCGAACGTGGATTGAAGGCCGCCAAGGGACGGGGCGTGCTTGGCTGCTGGGCGTTCTCCGAGGAGCGCGGTGACCGCGTGGCCGATGTCTCCGGCAAAGGACGCCACGGGCAGATCATCAACCGCGGCACCTGGATGATCGGCGGCCCGTCGTTTCAGACCGAAGTCCCGCGGTTCGGCCAATACGATCCGAAGCGCGATCCTGAGCGCGGCCATGGCTTGCGGCTCGCGTCGGATGATCTGTTCGACTGCCGTTGGGCACCCACGCTGTCCTGGGTCGTTCCCCGCACAGCCCGACCTGGCGTTTACGTCGCCCGGTTGCAACGACGCGGCGCGGGCGACCCGTCTCCCCCGCCCTACGACATCACGTTCATTGTCCGCCGGGCCAAACGCGCCCAACCCGCGCCGATCCTCGTGCTGTGTTCCACGAACACATGGCGGGCCTACAACGGATCCCCGTTCGGAGTTTGGCCCGACACCCTTCACGCCGTAGTCGGCACTGACGGCCTGCCGAATTCATCCGGCAATCCGCCGGCCTTCAACCTTTACCGCCGCCACGCGGCCGGCCAGGGCACTTATCAGGTCGGCCTAAAGCTGCCGTGGCCGATCGCGGCGCCCTATGTTCTCTACGGCGGTCCGACCCGTTACAGCCATCTGATGCGAGCTGAGCGATTCCTGCATGTATGGCTCGAACGCGAGGGATACGCCTACGACGTGGCGACCGATGACGACCTGCATCGCGACCCCGGGCTGCTCAAGCGTCATCGGGTCGTGATCATCAACGGTCACAACGAATACTGGTCGTTGTCGATGTTGGCCGGCTTGGACCGGTATCTTTCGGACGGCGGACGGCTGGCGGTGTTCTCCGGCAATTCCGTTTTCTGGCGGGTGAGTTTCGACCGTGACGTGACGGCGATGGAGTGCCGCAAGGTGGACGCACCCGGAAACCAGATGTTGCCACACGAACGCGGCGAATCCTGGCACAGTGACGATGGCGAGCGCGGCGGCCTGCTGCGCGACTGTGGGCACCCGGGCTGGCGTTGGACGGGCCTCGAAACCCTCGGGTGGAACAATCAGGGCAACTCCAAGAACTTTGGGCCTTACCGGGTCACGGACGCCGATCATTTCCTGTTCCACCAACCGGAGCCGACCGGACTCAAGTCGGGCGACCTCCTCGGCGTGGCCGCCGATGGCACTTCCCTCGCCAACGGCCACGAGTTCGACATCCGTTTGTCCACGCTGGCGAAACTGCAGGAAGAACCGAATCCGCCCGGAACCGCCGTGCCGCCTGATCCGGCCGGCATCACCCAACTTGCGAACGGCATCCTGCCCTGGGCGCAGGGCGGCTCAGCCTTCGACTACTTCTTCCGCGGCATCAGGCCGAAGACCGATCAAGGCGGCGAAATAATCTGGTGGCAGCGGCCGGAGGGCGGTCTGGTGTTCAACGCGGGCAGCATCGGCAGCGGCTGGGCGGTTCACGCCGATCCAAGGTTTGGAACGCTGTTCCGCAATGTGCTCCACCACTTCGGCGTGCGCCGCGGCTAAAACAATCCGAAGCCATCGCCGAAATTCTACCGCTCACGGACAGTTGGCATCGCATTGGCTTAGCGGTGTCTGCCTGACCGAGTGGTTGGGCATAGGTTAGGGTCGTTTGGGTTGAAACGCCGCTTGTCATCCGACGGGCGGCGTTTCTTTTTCGCCTCTGTCAATTCGGCCCAAACCGGCGCGTTTCGCGCCTTGTCCCGGGCGTTCAAGCCCTGTCGCCCGCCGGCCCAACCCGCTTTGCGTCAAGCACCTCGGCGCGTGAAATGTCCGCACATCGCGTGAACTTCGCGCAACAGCTCGCTCGGCGCGCTCCTCTTCCGGCAGTCGCGGCGATTCGACCAAGGACCACTTGGCGGGAGCCTCCGGCTTGCCGAGTCGCCGGCTCGAAATGAGGGAAAGCCACGGTCAAATTCGCCCTCGTATCCCCGCCAACTTCCCCCTAGCGCCGGGCCGGGACCGCCCCCTACCTTCCGCGCCCTATGTTCGAAGTCACGCGGGCCAATCTGGATGCCCTCGCGTCCAAGCTCAGCCAGTTGCGCAAGTTCGTGGATCTTCCCGCCGCCCAAAAGCGGATCGCGGAGTTCGACGCGCAGATGGCTTCGGACACCTTTTGGAACAACCAGGACGCCGCCAAGAAAGTCATCGAGGAAGCCAACGCGCTGAAGAAAAAGGCCGACCCGCTGGTGAATTTCGGCAAGAAACTTGATGACATCTCGGTCCTGCTCGAACTCGGTGAGGCCGAACCGCCGGCCGGCCAGGACGCCGTCCAGAAGGAAGCCGATGCCGAATTGACGGCGCTTTCGCGGTCCGTCGAGAAGTTCGAGCTCGAGGTGCTGCTGACCGGCCCGCACGACCATCGGAACGCCATCTTCAGCATCAACGCCGGCGCCGGTGGCACCGAGGCACAGGATTGGGCGGAAATGCTGCACCGCATGTATGGACGCTGGTTCGATGCCCGGGGCTGGAAGTGGGAGATCACCGATGCACTGCCGGGCGATTCCGCGGGCCTAAAGAGCGTGACCTTCCGGGTCGAGGGCGAGAACGCCTACGGCTTCTGCAAGGCCGAACGCGGCGTCCACCGCCTCGTCCGCATCTCCCCGTTCGACTCCAATAAACGGCGCCACACCAGCTTCTCCAGCGTGGACGTCATCGCGGAGATCTCCGACATCAGCGAAAGCGACATCGTCATCCCCAAGAGCGAAATCCAGCGCGACACCTACCGTTCCGGCGGCAAGGGCGGTCAGAACGTCAACAAGGTGGAAACCGCGGTCCGCCTCACGCACATCCCCACGGGCCTCGTCGCGGCATCGCAAGCCCAGCGCAGCCAGGCGCAGAACGAGGCCACGGCGATGGCGATGCTGATCTCCAAGCTCTTCGCCCTGAAACTCGACGAAGCCAAGGGCGAGATGGAACGGTTTTACGGCGAAAAGGGCAGCGTGAGCTGGGGTAACCAGATCCGCAGCTACGTGTTCCAGCCCTACCGTATGGTGAAGGACCTCCGCACCGGCGTGCAGACCAGCAACGTCCAGGCCGTCATGGACGGTGACCTCGACGCCTATGTGAACGGCTGGCTCCGCGCCGGGCAGCCGGCAAAACGGATTCCGGGGCTGAAGGATGAGGAGGAGTAGTCCCTACCTAGTTTTGCCTCATGGAGGTTTCTGAAATCTATGTGCACGACGCACAGCTTCATTGGGTCATCGAAGACATCGAAGCTAACTTGGTCGTCATGCAGGTCGAGTTACCGATTCTTGAACGGGACGAGGAGTTTGAACCCCGCTTCTTGGTTTTTGGCAACGCATTCAACTACCGGGTGTTTGAGCAACCATGGCATGGAATGGTAACGATTCTATCGATGCACGTGGTCGGGAGGCACGATCGCTGGAAACAGGTTCGCATCGAAACCAACGCTGGCTACCGGGAGGTGTCTTGCGCCGACGTCAGAGTTTGTGAGGACAACCCAATCAAGTGAGCTTCACCCACATCCCAGTCCACCCATCCAACCGCAACAACCGATGACCATCCTAGACACCATCGTCGTTCAGAAGCGCCTTGAAGTCCCCCGGCTGCCTGCCGGACCGGTCGCCGCGTTCCAGCTTCGTGAAGCCATCCAGCAGCGCGGCTCCGGCGCGCGCGACTTCTTCGGGGCCTTGGCTCGGCCCCGCAAGGGTGACATCGGGCTCATTGCCGAGGTGAAGAAGGCATCGCCCAGTCTCGGCGTCATCTGCCCGGACTTCGACCCCGTCCGCATTGCCCGCGAATACGAGGCGGCCGGCGCCAGTTGTCTTTCGGTCCTCACCGACGAAAAGTTCTTCCAGGGCTCGCTGGAATACCTGAAGGCCATCCGCGCCGCCGTCGGCCTGCCGCTGCTGCGCAAGGATTTCATCATCGACGAGCGCCAGATTCTGGAGGCCATCCAGTGGGGTGCCGACGCAATCCTGCTCATCGTTGCAATTCTCACCGACGAGCAGCTCGCCCATTTTCACGCCCTCGCCGACGCCGCCGGCCTGACCGCCTTGGTCGAGGTCCATGACGAGGCCGAATTGGAGCGCGCCCTCCGGTGCGGTGCCCGCCTCGTGGGCGTGAACAATCGCGACCTGAAGACTTTCAAGGTGGATCTCGGAACGACCGAACGCCTCGCCCAACGGCTCTTCAGTTCCGACGATGACGCCACCCGCGGCCGGCTGCTGGTCGCCGAAAGCGGCATTCATTCACGCCGGGACGTGGAACGCCTCATGGCCTGCGGTTCCGAAGCGATCCTCGTGGGCGAATCCCTGATGAAGTCCGGCGATATCGCCGACAAGGTGGCCGAGCTGATCGACGCGTGACGTCGGGCTTCCGGCGTTAGAACGACGCTCTCACCACACCGGCAACCCACGCGTCTGGCCATGAACAAGTGGGCCGACGACAGAAAGTTGCGCTCGCACGTTGCCCCTGCGGCGACCTTGAACAACTCTCCGCGGGAAACAGTCACTGAGTCCCGCATGACGACCGCGCCATTTGACGTCACTCCGCGCACCCGCCTTGTGTTCGGGGCCGGCGCGCTTGCCCGGCTCGGCGAGTTGGCCCGCGAACTGGGCGGCCGGCGCGTGCTGCTGGTCACCGACCGCGGCCTCGTGAATGCCGGTCACGCCGCGAAAGCCGAGGCGGCACTGAAACCCCACGTGGAGCAAGTGACCGTGTTCGACGGCGTCCGGGAAAACCCCACCACCGCGGACGTGGCCCGCTGTCTTGCCTGTGCCCGCGAGGCAAAGATCGATCTGCTGGTCGGCTTGGGCGGCGGCAGCTCAATGGACACCGCGAAGGGCACCAACTTCCTGCTCACCAACGGCGGCGAGATGAAGGACTTCTGGGGCGTCGGCAAGGCCACCCGGCCCATGCTGCCGCTGATCGCCGTGCCCACGACCGCCGGCACCGGAAGCGAATGCCAGTGCGCCGCCCTCATCGCCGACGAGGCGACCCACCAGAAAATGGCGTGCCTGGATCCCAAGGCGGCCGCCCGCATCGCCCTGCTGGACCCGGAACTGACTGTCTCCCTGCCGGCCCGGGTCACCGCTGTGACCGGCATCGACGCCATTGCCCACGCGGTGGAAACCGCGGTCACGACCAAACGCAACGCCCTTTCGTTGATGTATTCTCACGAGGCCTTCAAACGCCTCACCCACGCCTTCCCCGCCGTCGTCGCCAATCCGGCAGATCTCAGGGCCCGTGGAGAAATGATGCTCGGCGCCGCATTCGCCGGACTGGCGATCGAGTCGTCCATGCTGGGGGCCGCCCACTCCTGCGCCAATCCGCTCACCGCCCATTTCAACGTCGTCCACGGCTCGGCCGTCGGTCTGATGCTGCCGCATGTCGTCCGCTTCAACGCCGCGGGCGACGACGTCACCCGCCTCGCCTATGCGGAGCTTGCGAGCGCCCCGGAGATTGCCTGCGTCAGCGGAGGCCTGGAGACGGCAGTCGAGGCGTTGGTGGCGCGGCTCGAAACCCTGCTCAACCTCGCCGGCATTCCCCGCTCTCTTGCTGAAGCCGGAGCCGACCCGGCGCAGATCCCAACGCTGGCCGCTGAAGCGGCCCGCCAATGGACGGCGAACTTCAATCCCCGCCGACTGACGGAAGCGGACTTCGCGGATCTGTTCACCGCCGCCTGCGCCCGCCGGGGCGACGGCGATGCTGTCTGAGCGGATCGATCCGAGGCTGCGCCTGCCGATCCTCAGCCCGCAGTCGAAGTAAGGGCGACTTTCGCCTTCCGGCCGTCGCAGCGCGGCCGCACAGTTTCCGCATGTCACCCACCGCGCTTTCCCGCCGGGATCTGCTCCGCGGCTCGGTCGCCCTGGCGGCCTACACGCTCGCGTCCCGGCCATTGAGCGCCTTCGGGCTGGACGCCCGGCCGGACGAGGAACTCATCCCGTTCCTCGACCCACAGCCTTACGACCCGAAACGTCCCATGCTGCGTTGGGCAAATCTCAAATCCTGGATCACGCCCAAGGAGGATCTCTACGAGGTCAGCCATTATCCCAAGCCGAAGATCGATCCCGCCACGAAGCCGTCGGAGTGGAAGGTCGAGTTCACCGGCCACCTCAAACGCCCGACCACGCTCACGCTGGCGGACCTGATGAAGCGCCCGCACAAGACCGTGACCGCGACGCTCGAATGCGGCGGCAACGGCTCGAATCCGGGCTTCGCCGGCGCATGCGGCAACCTGCGCTGGACCGGCACCCCTTTGGGCTCGTTGCTGAAGGATCTCGGTCTCGTGAAGCGCTCCGAGGAAATCGTCTTCTACGGCTCCGACGAGAAGGTGGAGAAGATTCGCGAGAAGGACTTCCCCCAGAACTTCGCCCGCAGCCTTTCGCTCGAACACGCGCTGCGCGACGAGGTGCTGCTCGCCTGGGCTCACAACGGCGATCCGCTGCTGGACATCCACGGGTTTCCGCTGCGCCTGGTGGTGCCCGGCTGGTTCGGCGTGGCTTGGGTCAAGTGGCTCAAGCGGGTGGATGTGCTCGACCGGCGCTTCATGGGCCGGTGGATGGCCCGCGAATACGTCACCATCCGTGGCGAGGCGCGCGACGCAGCCGACTGGACGAATTGGCGGGAGACCAGCGTCTGCAATATCTGCTGCAAGTCGGTCACGGCCCGTGCGGTGAAGCGCCCCGGAGGCTTGGTCCGCTTCAGCGGAGCCGCCTGGAGTGACGGCACTCCACTCAAGTCGGTCGAAGTCAGAGTGAACGACGGCCCGTGGCAGCCCGCGGTGATTGAGCGGAAACCGGCCCGGGGCCGGGATGCGAAGTTCACCTGGAGCTTCTGGCATTTCGACTGTCCGTCACCAGGACCGGGCGACCACACTGTCGTTTCGCGGGCCACCGATGCGGACGGCCGCGTCCAGCCCGCCGCCGACGATTCGACCATGAAGAACAAGGCCACCTATTGGGAAGCCAACCAGCAGTGGGTGCGCCGGGTCCGGATTCACTGAGCGCTCACATCTGGCTAGACTAGCCAGATTCTCAATGCCATCGTCCACGCATGAAAAATGTCTGGCAGCTACAGGAAGCCAAGAACCAGTTCAGCCTGGTCGTGGACAATGCCCTGACCAAAGGGCCGCAGACCGTCACCCGTCACGGTGAACCTACGGTCATGGTCATCTCGGTGGCGGAGTTCATGAGAACCCGCAAGCCGGAGAAAACGCTGGTTCAGATGCTCCTCGATTCCCCGCTCCGCGGCCTTGATCTAGATCTCGAGCGACAGAAGGATTTTCCACGAGAGGTTGACCTGTGAGCTGGCTGCTCGACACCTGCGTCATCTCCGAGGTGCGGAAGAAGGTCCCTTCCCAAAAGGTGATGGCCTGGCTTGGCCAGCAGGAAGAGTCGGGCCTGTTTCTGAGCGCGATCACGATCGGTGAACTCCACAAAGGGGCGGTCCGATTGGCAGATGCCACACGCCGAGCCCAGTTGCTCGACTGGATCCACCAAGAACTCACGGCTCGCTTTCATCAGCGAATCCTGCCTCTCGACGCGACCGCGGCCATCCGCTGGGGTGACCTCATGGCCGCGGCGGAGAATCGGGGACACCCGGTTCCGACCCTCGACAGCCTCATTGCTGCTACGGCGATCACCCATGGATTGACCGTCGTGACCCGCAACACGACCGACCTAATCCACACCGGCGTCGCCAACTTCAACCCCTGGGAATGACATGCACCTGCAATCCGACCTCGAACGCATCCTTTCACGCCGCGCCTTCCTCACCCAAAGCACCACCGGCCTTGGTGCAATGGCGCTGGCCACGTTGCTGAAACCGCGGCTGCTGGCGGCGAACTCCGCCGCCAATCCGGCCCAAGGCGCGCTCAAGACGCTGCATTTCGCCCCCAAGGCGAAACGGGTCATCTACCTGTTCCAGTCCGGCGCCCCGTCGCACCTCGACCTGTTCGATCCCAAGCCCAAGCTCAAGGACATGACCGGCGAGGAGCTGCCGCCCAGCGTCCGCATGGGCCAGCGCATCACCGGCATGACCGCCGGCCAGGCCGTGCTCAAGTGCGTGGGCTCCCCCTACGAATTCCGGCGCTACGGCAAGTCGGGCGTCGAACTCAGCAGCCTCCTGCCCCACACCGGAAGCATCGTGGACGACATCGCGCTGATCCGCTCGATGCATGTGGACGCCATCAATCACGACCCGGCGGTCACGTTCTTCGGGACTGGCAACCAGCAGCCCGGCCGGCCGACGATGGGCGCATGGATCAGCTACGGCCTCGGCAGCGACAACGAAAACCTCCCCGCCTTCGTCGTGCTGACCAGCGGCAGCGGCGGCCAAGCCCTGCAGGCACGCTACTGGGGCAACGGGTTTCTCTCCGCGACCTACCAGGGTGTGCAGCTCCGCAGCCAGGGCGATCCGGTGCTCTACGTCTCGAATCCGCCGGGCCTGAGCAGCACCGCCCGCCGGCAGTTGCTGGACACGATGCAGGAGCTGAACCGCAAGCAGCTCGGCGCGCTGGCCGATCCCGCCATCGCCACCCACATCGACAACTACGAGCTCGCCTTCCGCATGCAGACCAGCGTGCCGGAACTGATGGATCTCGCCCAGGAACCGCAGTCCGTGCTCGATCTCTACGGCGCCACGCCGGGAAAACCGTCCTTCGCCAACAACTGCCTGCTGGCGCGCCGCCTTGCTGAACGTGGCGTCCGGTTCATCCAGCTTTGCCACCGCGACTGGGATCACCACGGCGGCTTGCCCGACGGCATCAAGGCCCAGACCAAGAATACCGACCAGGGCAGCGCCGCCCTGATCAAGGACCTCAAGCAACGCGGCCTGCTCGACGAAACGCTGGTCATCTGGGGCGGCGAATTCGGCCGCACGGCCTACTCCCAAGGCGACATTTCCAAGAACAGCTTCGGCCGCGACCATCATCCGCGCTGCTTCTCGATCTGGATGGCCGGCGGCGGCATAAAGCCGGGCACGGTCATCGGCCAGACCGACGATTTCGGTTACAACATCGTCGCCAACCCGGTCAGCGTGCACGACCTGCACGCCACCCTCCTGCACCTGCTGGGCATCGAGCACACCCAGTTCACCTACCGCTTCGAGGGCCGCGATTTTCGCCTCACTGACATCCACGGGGAACTGGTGAAGGACCTGATGGCCTGAGCAGGCCCGCCGAGGTTCCGAAACACGTTCGCCCGATGAATTCTCCCGCCACCGTCGCCCAGCACCAGCTTGACGCCTACAACGCTCGCGACTTGGAAGCGCTGCTGGCAACCTACGCCACGGACGCAGAACTTTTCGAACATCCCCACACGCTGCTCGCTCGCGGCCTGGCGGCTCTCCGCGAGCGCTTCGCGGCCCGTTTTCAGGAGCCGAATCTGCACGCCATTCTGCTGCAGCGCATGGTCGCCGGCCGCTTCGTCGTGGACCATGAACGCGTCTCCCGCACGTTTCCGGAAGGTCCCGGCGAACTGGAGGTGCTCATGACCTACGAGATCGTGGACGGAAAGATCGCCCGGTCTTGGAGCCTGATTGCGGGCAAGACGTTGGCCTAGCCCGGTCGCCCTAACCGCTCAAGAGCGGGGTAACTTGGCCGGCACCACCAGCGATTCTGCGTCGCCCTGGGCGAAGCGCGTGCGCAGCCTCTGACCGCTCTTCAGTTCAGTGCCGTCGCGGATCACCTGGCCGGTCGCGGCATCGGTCGTCAGGGAATATCCGCGTTCCAGCACGCTCAACGGCGACAGCAAACGAAGGCTCGCGACGAGGCGTTCCAGCTTCGCCCTACGCTCCCGCATGCCTGCCGCGGAGGCGGCCGGCAACCGGCGCACCAGCGACTCCAGCTCGCGGCGGCGCCGGCCCAGCACGGCCGACGGTCGCTGCGCCGACAGCCGCTGCGCCGCCCCGACCTGCGCCGAGCACGCGAGCCTCAACCGCTGGCGCACGGCCCGTTGCATGGCGTCGGACAGGTCGTCCACCCGCTGCGTCCACGTCTCCAGGCGGCGTCGCGGATGGACCCGCGCCAGCCGATCTTCCAAGCGTTCCACATCGTCCCGCAGCGCCTCCAGACGCCGGCGGACCAATTGCCCCAGCCGCATCGTTGCCGCCGCGACAAACTCCCGGCTGACGACATAACCCGCGGTGAGGATTTCCGCCGCCGCGCTTGGTGTCGCCGCGCGCAGGTCGGCCACGAAATCGGCGATGCTGAAGTCGATCTCGTGTCCCACTGCCGAGATGACCGGCACCGCCGACGCGGCGATGGCACGGGCCACCGGCTCCTCGTTGAACGCCCACAAGTCCTCCAGCGAACCGCCGCCCCGCGTCACGAGAATCGCGTCCAGACCGCCGCCTTCCCCCTGTTCCGCCGACCATTCGTTGAGCAACCCGATAGCCGAAGCGATCTCCTCCGCCGCCCCGGCGCCCTGCACCCGCGCGGGCACGAGAATGAACTCCAGCCCGGCATACCGCCGGCCCACCACATGCAGCACGTCGCGGATCGCCGCACCCGTTGGCGACGTCACCAGGCCCACCCGCTTCGGCAACGCCGGAATCGGCCGTTTGCGCGCCGGGTCAAAAAGTCCTTCCGCCGCCAGCTTCGCCTTCAACTGCTCGAACGCCGCCTGCAGCGCGCCGACGCCCTGCACTTCGACCCAGTCCACCCGGAGTTGGTATTGGCCGCGCGGCTCATAGACCGTGACATCGCCGCCCAAGATCACCTGCGCGCCGTCGCGCAGCGAGGACCGGCCCGCGCCGCCCTGCCCACGGAACAGCACGCAGCTGAGCTGGGCGTTGGCATCCTTCAGCACGAAGTAGGCATGACCGCTTGACTGAAGCCGGTAGTTGGAGATTTCGCCGGTCACCCGCACCGCGCCGAAGCCGCCTTCCAGCTGCCGCTTGATGCCGAGGGTCAGTTCGGTGACCGACAGCGTGCGTGGCGCCGGCCGTTGGGGCGGAGCTTCCGGCTCCGTCGTATCTGCGGCTTTGGGCTTCGGTTTGCATTTGGCTTCGCCGCCAAACAGATCACCAAAATCCCACTGGCTGGAACCTTTGCCGGGCATCAGGGCGTCGCGGTTTCCGGTTCTTCCGGGTCGGTCGGATTCGCCGCCTGGCGCACGCCGGGCACCGGATCGCGGGACAGCCGTTGCAGCGCCAGCGTCACGGGACCGGTGCGGGGCATCGCGAGTTGCAGCGTGACCGCCACGTCCAACCGCAGCAGGTGATCGGCGTCATCCGCCACGGTGCTCAGAGGTTCGGCAAGTTCGGGCGGCAGCACGGGCAACCGGCTCAAGGCCAGCAGGGCAATCCGACGGTTGGCCGCCTCCCGATTGGTAACCACCGCGAGCAAGGCCTGCCGCACTCCCGGTTCGTGCTCGAAGCCCGCGACCAAGTTGAGCAGAGCCATCCCTCGCCGGCCGGCGGAGAACGGCAGAGGCGTCCGCGCCCTCACGGCGTCGGGCAGGCGTGGTCGCGCCCACCGCCACGCCGTGGTCAGCGCGCCTTCTGGTTCGCCGATCTTGCGGGCCGCCGCCACCCGGAACTCGAGCGGTGCCACCTCCACTTCGCGGAACAACGCCGCGGGGATGGTTCCCCGGGCCTGGGCATTGAGCCACCGACGGAGGAGCGCTTCGTCCGGCGTTACCCGCGAAAGCACCGCCACGGCCAGCACCGCCACCGCCACCGCCACCGCCAATGCCGAGGCGAGGAGCCAACCGCCGCCGACTGGAAAAGACCGCTTCATTTCAGAACCTCGCTGACCCGTTCAATGGACCGGGCCCGCCCCGTTTCATCATCAATATCGATCACGCACCCGTGCAATTTCACGTCCGTATCGCAGACATTGAACCGTTGGGGCGTCTGCCGCAGGAACCGCTCGACGATCGGCGGCCATTCCCGGCCCAGCACGCCGCCGTGTCCGCCGGTGAAACCCGCGTCCGTGAGGCAAGCCGTTCCTTGGGGCAGGATGCGTTCATCGGCGGTCTGCACGTGCGTGTGCGTGCCGACAATCGCGCTGACCTTGCCGTCGAGCAACCAACCGAGGGCAATCTTTTCAGACGTCACCTCGGCATGAAAATCAACGAACACGATCGCAGTCTCCGCCCTGAGTTTCGCCACCTCGGCTTCGGCGGCTGCAAAGGGATTTTCCAGCTGCGCCGCCATGAAGGTCCGGCCCTGCAGATTGAGCACTCCAACCGGAGGCAAACCGTCCTTGCGGAACACTGCCGCCCCGCGGCCCGGGACGCCTGCGGGATAGTTCGCCGGACGCAGGAACCGGGGCTCGTTTGGCAGCAACTGGGTCACGTCGCGGTTATCCCAGAGGTGGTCGCCGGTCGTCATGACATCCACGCCGGCATCGAAGATCTCCTTCGCCGTGTTGAGGGAAATGCCGCTGCCGCCCGCGGAATTCTCCCCGTTGGCGATGACAAAGTGGAGACCGTGGCGCTCCCGCAGCCCCGGCACCAGCGCCTTCACGGCACGCCGGCCGGGCTCACCCACGATGTCCCCAATGAACAGCAGCTTCACGGCGCCATGTTGCGGAGTAACCGGATCGGTCGCAACCGGGGCGTTGGAAAACTAAAGGTTGAACGTCCTTTGGCCGAAGGGTTCCACTGTGCCCATGCGGTCATGGATTCAACGGTGGGTGGTTGCCAGCCTGGTGCTGGCGGTTGCCCTGACTTGGTTGAACGGCCGCACAGTGGGCTACCGCTGCGATTGCGGCGCAGTGGCCAGACTGGTGCCCGTGCCCGATTGCCACCTGCTCGAATGCCATCCGGATCATCACCATGCCGACGGCTGCGATCAGGACGAGCACGATGCCTCGGGCGGCGCGGACCACTCGCACAATCATCCCGCGGTCCGAGAACAGCCGGAATGGCGCTGTCCGGATGCAGGCTGGAGCAGCCTTCCAGTCGCTGCCGTCCTGCCGGCTCCGCGACCGGTTCAAATTGAGCCCACGGCCGCCACGATCGCGCCGGCGCTGCCACTGATCAATTTCAGTCCGCCTCCACCCCGGCGGACTTTCCTCACTTCCCTGCTGCTGATCTGAGCGGTCCGGCCCCGGCCGCCGCCCTGGCCGGATGGTCGCGCCTTGGAACTGCCCGTGTCTGCGGGTCCGTCCCTCTCCGTTCAGCTCATGAAGTCCCTGCCCTACCTATTCCTTGCCCTGTCTTTTGTCCCGGCGCTGGTCGCCGCGGAGTTCACGCCGGATGCGGCGGTCCACCACGCCGTAACGCATCAACCGGAACTCGCCGCCGCGCGGCTGCTCATCACGGAGGCCCGCGCACGTCGCGAGCAGACCGGTCGCCTCAGCAATCCCGAGGCGGAGGCCGAAGTCCGGCCCAACACCAACGGCCGCGAGGGTGTGCTGGCCTTTGGCCTGACCCAACGTTTTCCCCTGACCGGCCGGCTGCGGGCCGAACGCGCGGTCTCTGACGCTGAAATAGCCGCCGCCGAGGCCGAGTTGCGCGAAGCGGAGCGCCAGTTGGCCCAGCGGACCGCGCTGGCCGTGACTGACTGGCTGTCCGTCCTGGCCCGACTCGAACTCGCCAGCCGCCAGCTCACCAACGCACAGGCATTCGCCAACGCACTGCGGGCCGTTGCGGAAAAGGGCGAGGCGTCCCGGCTCGACGCCCGGCAGTTGACCTTGGAGGCCGGTCAGATCGCTCTCCGGCGGCGCCAGATCGAACAGGAACAGGCAACGCTACGCGGAGAGCTTCGCCGGTTGCTGAATCTGCCGGCGGCGGAACCATTGGAGCTGTCCGGCTCCCTGACCGACGCCGTTCCGTGGCCCACGTCGGCCGGGGTGACGGAAACCAATTCCCGCCCGGAAATCGCGATCGCCCTCGCCCGGCTCGAAGCCGCCCGCCGCGAGACCCGCGTCGCCCGAACCCAGCGGTGGCAGGACGTCGGCGTTGGCCTGGTCAGCGAATTGCAGCGCTCCGAAGACGAGCCTGCCGGCATGCAGCGTGACGATTTCGTCGGACTGCGCGTGGCCCTGCCCCTGCCCTTTTGGAACCGCAATCAGGGCCGCATCCGGGAAACCGAAACAGTCGTCCAGCGACGCCAATTGGAACTCGAGGCGGTGCAGCTGCGGGTCCGCACCGAGCAGGTCGCCGCCCGGGATGCGCTGGACCTTGCCTCCACTACGGAACGCGAATGGCGCGAACAGCAATTGCCGCTGGCGCGTGAACTGGAGGAACAACTTCAGCGGCAGCAGGAACAGGGACTGGCCAGCTTCACTGACTGGGCTCGCGCTCGGGAACGACGCCTGCAGGCCGAGGCCGGCCACCTTGAATCACGCCGCGACCTGCTGCGCGCGTGGCTGCAGGCACAGGCCGCCTTTGGACATTTGCCCACTTTCCCCAACTTTCGCGGAACGACCCCATGAAATATTCCCTCACACTGACCCTCAGCCTGTTGCTCGGCGGCGGCGCCTTCGCCAAGCCCGATTCCGACAAAATCGCCCGCACGGTGATCCTGGACGAAACCGCGGTGAAGAACCTGCGGATCGAAACCGCCGAGGCCGAAGAACAGACGTTTGAACGGACGTTGTTTGCGCTGGGCCGCGTCGACGTCCTTCCGGGCAAACGCGCCGTGATCAGCAGCCGTATCTCCGGCCGCGCGGTGAAGGTCCTGGCCCGCCCCGACCACGAGGTGAAGGCCGGCGACCCGTTGGTGGTCATCGAAAGCCGTCAGCCGGGTGAGCCGCCTCCGCAGATCACGTTGACCGCCCCGATGGATGGCATCGTCACGGACCTGACAATCGCCCCCGGCGAACCGGTCGATCCGGACAAGCCGCTCCTCGCCCTGGTGAACCTGGACACGGTGTATGGGTTGGCGCGCGTCCCCGAACACCTCGCGGACCAATTGCTCCGCGGACGCCCGCTGCGGGTCCGCGTGCCCGGCTGGCCCGACGAGGTCTGGGAAGCCACCATCGAGCATCTCGGCGCGGAGGCCGATCCCGCGAGCGGGACCCTTGAAGTTGCCTGTCACCTGGCAAACGAAGGGCTTTGGCTGCGACCCGGTATGCGGGCCGAATTCACCCTGGTGGCTGGCCGCCGGACCGGCGTGTTGGCGGTGCCCCGGGCCGCCGTGCAGGGCGGCGCGACGGACCGTCATGTGTTCCTCAAGGACCACGAACTTCCCAATGCCTTCATCAAGGCGCTCGTCGTGACCGGCGAGGAAAACGACCGGTTCACCGAGATCGTCAGCGGCCTCTTTGCCGGGGACGAAGTCGTCACGCACGGCGGCTATGCTCTGGCGTTCGCGGGCAAGGGAACCGTGTCGCTCAAGGAAGCGCTCGACGCCGCGCACGGCCACGCCCACAACGAGGATGGCACGGAAGTATCCGCGCCCGCCTCGTCCTCCGGTGAGGCCCACGAGGACCATGCCCATGCCCACGGCACGACGGGCACGACGGCGCAGTTCACGCCGCTGACCTGGGTGTTCGCGGGCACAACTGCGGTGTTGCTGGTGGTCAGCGTCGCCACGCTGAGACGGAGGCAGGCAGCAGTTTCGGAATAATCCGGTCATGTTGAATTCGCTCATCCGCCTTTCGCTGCGCCACCGGCCGCTGGTGCTCGCCCTCAGCCTGCTCCTGCTCGTGTTCGGTGCGCAGGTGCTCCGGGAGTTGCCGGTAGAGGTCCTGCCAGATCTCACCAAACCCACCGTAACCATCCTCACCGAGGCTCCGGGCCTCGCCCCAGAAGAGGTCGAAGCCCTGGTGTCACAGCCGATTGAATCTGCCGTGCAGGGCGTCACCGGCCTCGATCGTCTCCGTTCCAATTCTGATGTGGGCCTCTCACTGGTCTTCGCCGAGTTCGATTGGGGCACAGACATCTACCGGGCCCGGCAACTGGTGCAGGAGCGGCTCCAGGCGGTGCTGCCCACCCTGCCCGCCGGCAGCAAATCCGGCCTCACACCCGTGTCCTCGCTCATGGGCGAAATCCTGCTGGTGGGACTGCGCTGCACCAACGCCACGGTGAGTCCTCTCGACCTGCGTCAGCTCGCGGACTGGACGATCCGGCGCCGGCTGCAAAGCATTGCCGGCGTGGCCGAGGTGCTTGCCATCGGCGGCGGCGTCAAGCAGGTCCATGTGCTTCCCGATCCCCAACGCCTGGCCGCCCTCGGAGTCACGCTCGAGGAATTGAAACGCGCCGTCGCGAACGCGGCGGACAACACCACGGGCGGTTACCTCGAGTCCGGCCCCCGCGAGATCATGGTCCGGAATCTCGGCATGACGACGGACCTCGCGGAATTGGGCCGCACGGTCATCAGGACGGCGGGGGATCGGCCGGTGCTCCTGAGCGAGGTGGCGCGCCTCGAATTCGGCCCGCAGCCCATGCGCGGCGACGCCAGCGTCAACGGCACGCCCGGCGTCATCCTCTCGGTGGACAAGTCACCGGGGTTCGACACGCTGGAACTGACCGAACGCATCGAACTGGCGCTGGCGGAACTGCGTCCAGCCTTGCCCGCCGAGGTGGAACTCCAGGTCCTGTTCCGTCAGGGCGATTTCATCAGCCACGCGATCCGCAACCTCCAGGAGGCGATCCGCGACGGCGCGCTGATGGTCGCTTTGGTGCTGTTCCTGTTTCTCCTGAACTTCCGCACCACCCTGATCACGCTTACGGCGATGCCGCTTTCGTTCGCGCTGACGGTGCTCGTGTTTCGCTGGTTCGACGTGAGCGTCAACTCGATGACCCTGGGCGGTCTCGCGGTCGCCATCGGCATGGTGGTGGACGACGCCATCGTGGACGTGGAGAACGTGTTCCGGCGGTTGCGGGAGAATGCCGCCACCCAGTCCGTCAGCCCCCTCGAAGTGATCGCGCGGGCCTCGGGCGAGGTGCGGAACAGTATCCTCTACGCCACCGTGCTGGTGGTCCTCGTGTTCCTGCCGCTGCTCGGACTGGAAGGTTTGGAGGGACGCCTCTTCACCCCCATCGCCATCGCGACGATGACCAGCATGGCGGCCTCGTTCGTGATCTCGCTCACGGTCATTCCGGTGCTCTGCTCCCTGTTGCTGAAACCGGCACGGGGCGTGACCCACGGTGACGGCCTTTTGGTCCGCGCCCTCAAGCGCTTCGCCGAAGCGACGGTGATCCGTTTTTCGTTGGGTCAGCCCAACCTCGTGCTGCTCGCGGTGACGCTGCTGTTTGCCGCGGCGCTCACGCTGTATCCGCGCATGGGCAAGGAGTTCCTGCCCACCTTCCACGAGGGCAGCGCCACCATTTCCCTCGCCGCCGCGCCCGGAACCTCGCTCGCGCAGGCCAACGAACTCGGCGAAGCGGCCGGCGCCTTGCTCCTTGCGATTCCCGAGGTGAAAAGTGTCGGGCGGCGTGCTGGACGGGCGGAGCGAGACGACCACGTCATGCCCGTGTCGGTGAACGAATTCGACGTGGAATTCCACGAGGGCGGCCGCCCCCGGGCCGAAGTCTTCGCCGACATCCGGCGCCAGCTCGGCGGAATCCCGGGCACGTTCGTGAACATCGGGCAGCCAATCGGCCACCGGCTTTCCCATATGCTCAGCGGCGTGTCCGCCAAGATCGCGGTGAAGATCTTCGGGCCGGACCTCGAACAGCTTCGTCTGCTCGGCGGCCAGATTGAGACGCTGGCGAAGGCGATTCCCGGACTCACCGATGTCTTCCTCGAACGGCAGATGGCCATTCCCCAACTTCGGATCGAGGTCCAACGCGAGCGGGCGCTGGCCTACGGCATTTCGCCGGGGGCGCTCAATGCCCAACTGGCCACGCTGGTCGGTGGCCAGACTCTCGGCGAACTCCGCACCGGCCAACGGGCCCTAGACCTGGTCCTGCGCCTGCCGGCGGAATGGCGCGACTCGCCCGGGAAGCTCACCGAGCTGCCGATCGAGACCGGCGACGGACGACGGGTGCCGCTGCGCCTGGTGGCGGCGGTGCAGGAGGCCAACGGCCCGAACGTCATCAACCGCGAGAACACCCAGCGCCGCATCGTGATCGGCGCGAACACCACCGGGCGGGACCTCGAATCACTCGTCCGCCGGCTTCAGGCCGACGTCGCGGCGAAGGTGAAGCTGCCCGAAGGTTACTTCGTGAGCTTCGAGGGCGAGTTCAAGGCCCAGCAGGCGGCCGCGCGTCGCATCGGGCTGTTGTCGGCGGCCGTCCTCGCCGTCGTGGCGTTGCTGCTCTACGGCTACTTCCGCAGCGCGCTGCTGGCGGCGCTGGTGCTCGTGAACATCCCGCTCGCACTCATGGGCGGCCTCGCCCTCACCTGGTGGCAGATCAACAACATCAGCATCGCCACGCTGGTCGGCTTCATCGCCGTGGGCGGCGTCGCCGCACGCAACGGCATCATGATGCTTTCGCACTACCTGCACCTGATGAAGCACGAGGGCGAAGCGTTCGGTCGGGCACTGGTCGTGCGCGGGACGCTGGAACGGCTGGTGCCGGTGCTGATGACCGCCCTCAGCGCCGGCATTGCGCTCGTGCCGCTGGTCCTGGCGGCGGGCGAGCCGGGCAAGGAAATCCTCCATCCCGTCGCGGTCGTCTTCGTCGGCGGATTGCTGAGTTCGACCCTGCTGGACCTGGCGGTCACTCCGGCGGTGTTCCTGCGTTACGGCCGCCGCGCCGCCGAACAGTCGCTGGCCCGGAACGCCGCTGCCGCCCAATGAATCGCTTTCCGCATCACTTTTCGGTAATCAACCAACAAAAACTCAAGTTACCATCCCCAGCATGAAACACAGACTCCTCATCTTGGCCACGGCCCTGCTCCTGGCCTTCACCCGCGCCCTCGGACACGGCGGCGTCGAACTCGGTCCCAACGGCGGCCGCATCCTTGAGTTCAGCAAGGACGAGACGCTGCATGGCGAAGTGCTGCTCAAGGACGGCCAGTTCACCGTGACGCTGCTCGACAAGGACCTGAAGCCGGTCGAACTGAAGGACCAGTCGCTCGCAGTCATGGGCGGCAGCCGCAGCAATCCGGAGAAACCGGCAGTGACGAAGGCGAACGGACGCTTTGCCTTCCCCGCCTTGAAAGGCGACGAATACGAACTGGTGTTGCGGTTCAAGGAGAGCCCCGACGCCAAGGCCATCACCGCGCGATTTACCTACGACGCGGCCATCTGTTCGGACTGCAAGAATCCCGAGTGGCTGTGCAAGTGCCCTTCCGAAAAGCAGTCCTCGCCTGCCCGGAAATGACCCGAGATCCAGGCAACTTGGGCCGGGAGCCAGGCGCCAAAGAGAGGTTGGACGCCCATGACAGTCCCCTTAACTTCACGCCGCGATGAGCCAGGTCACCTTCGAGATTGTCTTCATTCTGCTGCTGCTCGTGGCCAACGGCGTGTTCGCAATGGCGGAAATCGCCGTGGTTTCCGCGAAACGTGCCCGGCTCCGCCGGCTGGCCGAACAGGGAGACAGCCGCGCAAAGCTGGCGCTCGAACTCGCTGAGTCGCCCAACCGCTTTCTCGCCACCGTCCAGGTCGGCATCACGCTGGTGGGCATCTTTGCAGGCGCCTTCGGCGGGGCGACCATCACGGCCAAGGTCGCGCCGCTGCTGAGCCGCTGGGAACCGCTGGCACCATATGCCGACAAGCTGGCCTTTGCCCTCGTGGTGGCGGTGATCACCTACCTGTCGCTGGTGCTGGGGGAGCTCGTGCCCAAACGGGTGGGCCTGAGCAACCCGGAACGGATCGCCAGTCTCGTGGCCGGGCCGATGCAGTTGCTTTCCCGGCTGGCCGGCCCGCTGGTCACGTTCCTCAGCGTCTCCACCGAGGGCTTGCTTCGCTGCTGTGGCTTCAAGCCGGAGAAGGAGAATGCGGTTTCCGAGGAGGAAGTCCGGGCGCTGATGCAGGAGGGCCTGCGCGCCGGCGCGTTCAACCAGGTGGAGACCCAGATCATCCACAGTGCGCTGGAACTGGATCAGCTTCCCGTCGCCGACATCATGACGCCGCGGAACAAGATCATCTGGCTGAACCAGGACGACCCGCACGAACAGGTATGGCACAAGGTGGTGGTCAGCGGCCATTCCTACTTTCCCGTCCATACCGGCAACCGCGACCGCGTGCTCGGGTTTGTCTCGGTGAAGGCCATCTACGCCAACCTCGCCGCCGGCGCGCCGGTGGTGCTCCGCCATCTGGTGACGCCCCCGCTCGTGGTGCCCGAGACCCAGAACGTCCTCCAACTGGTCGAGACCTTCAAGACGACCGGCAAACACATCGCGCTGGTGACGGACGAGTTCGGACAGATCATCGGCCTCGTCTCGCTGAACGACGTGATGGAGGCCGTCGTGGGTGAATTTCCAACCACGGACCAACGGGCCCGTCCCGAGGCCAAACGGCGTGAGGACGGCACCTGGCTGGTGGATGCCTTGCTGGATATCGAGGCACTGGAGCGGGCCCTGCCCGGCTTTCGCGCCAGCGCCGGCTCCGGCGCCGACTTCCAGACGGTGGCGGGTTACGTGCTCAAGCGCTTCGGCCAGGTGCCCCGTGAGGGCGAAACCTTCACTGAGCAGGGCTACGTTTTCGAGGTGCTCGACATGGATGGCCACCGCGTGGACAAGGTGCTTGTGCTGCCCGCCAAGCCGGCCGAACCGTTGCCCGGATTGAAGGCCGGTCAGACCGCAAACTGATCCGGCAATGGATTCCCGGCAGCCATTGCTAACCCTGCTCGTCGGCCTGGTGCTGGTCGCGCAAGGCGCGGATGAAATCGAGCCAACGACGCCCGCCCGGATCGTCCTGCTGCGCCATGCGGAAAAGCCAGCTGACGAACGCGACATCCACCTCTCTGCACAGGGTCAGGAACGGGCGCAGGCGTTGGTCGGCTACTTTGCCGCAAGACTTGGGATTGATACCAACCACCCTCCGGCCGCCCTGTTTGCCACCAAGCCCACCCGGGGTGCCCCCAGCGTGAGAAGTCGCGAGACCCTTCAACCCATCGCCGACCGGCTCCAAGTTCCCATCCGGCAGCCCGTCAAGGCGGCGGATTTCGGCAACTTAGCCCGCCATTTGCTGGAACATCCGGATTATCGGGGCAGGACCGTTGTTGTCTGTTGGGCACACGACGAAATGGGCGACTTCGCCCGTGCCCTTGGAGCCAAACCCAAACCCAAGAACTGGAAGAAGGACGTTTTCGATACCGTCTGGGTCATCACGTATCGCCACGGCAAACCCGACTTTCAATCTCACCCACAGCAGTTGCTGCCCGGTGATACTGGAAGATGAACTAGCTGCTTGCCGCCCGACTTGGCCCGGACGGAGTCACGCCATGCGTTTCTGGGAGGGTGGACAAACGCCTTGCACACGCTCCAGCCGGAATGAATCAGTTCGGGACCCAGCCGCGGCCGGGAATGAATTCGCGGCTGCCGGAACTGCGACAGCCCGGAGCCACGGCAACCAACACGCTCAGACACACCACCACCCACAGGAGTTTTCTCATGCGAAGCAACCTAATCGGGTTTGCGGGCCGCTCAAGCTTTGACCAATTTATCACCACGCATGGGAGTGCCCCATACATCGCTCAAGGGACGGCTGCTGCTGGATGGCGGCAAGCTGGGCGGCGGATGCTTCCAGCGGACCGTCGTGCTGGTGTGCGAGCACGATCGCCAGGGTGCGTTCGGACTCGTCCTAAACCGCCCCAGCGAGAACAGTCTGGCTGAAGTCTTTTCGCAGGAATTGCCCGAGCGCCTCCGCATCGAAACGCTCTTCGGCGGCGGCCCCGTCCAACCCGCGGCGATGAGCTATCTGCACGCCGACCAGTTCCTTGGGGAACCTTCGGTCATCGAGAACCTTCAGGTCGGACACGACCTCGAACGCCTCATCGAACTGGGGGCATCGTGGTCACCCGACCTGCGCCTCCGCGTATTCGCGGGTTACGCCGGCTGGTCGCCGGGACAACTGGACGACGAGATGCGGCGGAACTCGTGGCTCTCCGTTCCTGCCACGCTGGACCTTGTGTTCCACACTCCGGCCGATGACCTCTGGCGCCACGTGCTGCGCCACTTGTCCGACTGGCAATCCCGCCTGCTGGCGGACTCCCCCGAGGACCTGTCGTGGAATTGAACCGGGAATCGGTCCGGCCGCTGCTCGTGGTGGCCATTCCGGAAGAGACCAAGCCATTGTTGCGGCAACTGTCCCGGAAAGGTCATCGGCGGTCGGAAGCCGTGGCACGAGGTCCGTTTGGACGCGAGGTCCGATTTGAAAGGGTGCGCGTGTTGTCCACCGGAATGGGACCTAACAACGCGGCGGCGGCTTTCTCTGCGGCTGTGGCCGCGGAACGCCCCGCCTGGGTGGTCACTGCGGGAATCGCCGGCGGATTGGACCCCGCGCTGCGCACGGGCGACGGCTGCTTCGACGTTGACCCGGAGTTTCCGAGAACCGCCCTGCTCACTTCGTCGGGCCTGACGCCGGGAATCTCCGCACTCGTCAGCCGCGTCGCCGTGACCGCGGCGGAAAAGGCCCGCCTGCGGGCTGAGACCGGCGCCCGCCTGGTGGACATGGAATCGGCAGCGATCCGTCAATTGGCCCGAGCTGAGGGAATACCCAGTGCGACCGTGCGCACGGTTTCGGACACGGCCAGCGAGGACCTGCCACTGGACTTCAGCACGTTGGTGGACGCCCACCAGCAGTTGCTTCCCGCAAAACTGGCCTGGGCCATCCTGCGGTCACCGGGAAAGATTCCAGCACTCCTGCGGCTGCAACGCAGCGTCAGCATGGCCACCGGCAGGCTCGCAACGCTGCTGACGGAACTTGTCTGACCTGGCTTCAGGCATGAGCCCGCCGAATGGCCGGGTGCCTGCACACGGTCACACCAAACGCTTCAGCTTCGGGTCGGCGGCGAGCCTCTTGACCAATTCCTTGATCTTCTGGGACTCAGACTTGGCCGCGATGAGCGTCGAGTCGTCGGCGAGCACGATGATGCTGTCCTTCACGCCCACCAGGGTGATGGGCGAACGGTTTTTGGTGCGGGCGTCATAAACCACGTTCCGGGCGGAATCCACGTGGATGAGGTCGGCCGCGGCGGCGTTGCCTTCCGCGTCCTGCTTGACATGGCGGGCGAGGGCGGGCCACGCGCCCAAATCGTCCCACTCGAAGGCACCGTCCGCGACCACAACGTTCTGGGCCTTCTCCATGAGCGCGAAATCCACGCTGATCTTGCGGATGTCCGGATACTCCTTCGCCAGCACCCGGTTGAGCGCCGCCGGGCTCTTGGCGGCGGCCGCGAACCACCGCTGACAGGCGGCGTTCATCTCCGGCGCGTGCTTTTCCAACCCGTTGGTGACCGTGACGAACGACCACACAAACATGCCCGCGTTCCACCGGTAATTGCCGGCAGCGACATAGGCTTCCGCCATTTCCAGCGGCGGCTTCTCCACGAACTGTTCCGCCCGAAAGAACCGCGTCCGATAGGCCTTCGCCCCCGCCGGCGCGGGCAGTTCCTTCAAATCGTGCCGGATATAGCCATAGCCCGTCTCGGGGCCGGTCGGCTTGATGCCGATGGTCACGATGACCTGGCCGCGGGCGGCGAGGTCAAAGGCATCCGCCAGCACACGCTGGAAATCCTTCTCGTTCGGGATGACATGGTCCGCCGGCAACACCGCCATCACCGCCGTGGTCGAACGGGCTCCTACAATCGCCGCCCCGAGGGTGACCGCCGCGCAGGTGTCGCGCCCGACCGGCTCCGCGATCACGTTTTCTCTCGGCAGCTTGGGTAACTGCTTCCGCACCGTTGGAGCCTGCACCGCGTTGGTGATGATCAGGATGTTCCGGAGCGGCACCAGCGGCAGCACGCGGTCCACCGCCTGCTGCAGAAACGACCGCTTGCCCAGCAGCGTGATGAGCTGCTTTGGGGTGGCTTCCCGGCTCACCGGCCAGAACCGTTCGCCGCGGCCGCCGGCCATGATGATGACGTATCGGTCCGACGCCGGAGATTTCTTGGAGACTGCCATAGTTCGCGTGGGCGAACCCTGCCTGCAACGGGTCGTCCACGACAAGTCCGGGGCTCGTCTCACTCCCGTTTGTGCCCCGGCGCAATTTTGCCCTTTGCAACGGGCCCTTTCCGACCGTGAACTCGCCGCGTGCTCACCGACTTCAAGAGCGTCCATTTCATCGGCGTCGGCGGAACCGCCATGGCGAGCGCCGCCGTTGCCATGCAGGAACGCGGGTTCCAGGTAACCGGTTCGGACCAGGACGTGATTTACCCGCCCATGTCCACGTTCCTAGCCTCCCGCGGCGTTTCGGTGAAGGCAGGCTATGCCGAGGCAAATCTGGGGCGCCGGCCCGACCTGGTGGTCATCGGCAACGCCATCTCACGCGGCAATCCCGAGGCCGAGGCCGTCCTCGACCGGAAGCTGCGTTACTGCTCGCTGCCGGAGCTGCTCAAGGAGTGTTTCATCCGGGGCAAACGCTCGCTCGTCGTGACCGGCACCCACGGCAAGACCACCACCACCTCCCTGCTGGCCTGGGTGTTTGAGCATGCGGGCCTGAACCCCTCCTTCCTCATCGGTGGCATCCCGGCCAACCTCGGCCAAGGCGCGCGGTTCACGGGCTCCGAGTGGTTCATCCTCGAAGGCGACGAATACGACACCGCCTTTTTCGACAAACGCAGCAAGTTCGTCCATTACCTGCCCGAGGTCGCGATCATCAACAACCTCGAGATGGACCACGCGGACATCTTCAGTTCGCTCGCCGACATCCAGCTTTCCTTCCGACGGTTCATCAACCTCATCCCGCGCAATGGTCTGCTCCTGGCCAATGGCGACGAACCCAACCTCGCGTCGCTGCTGGGCGTAAAGCACTGCCCGGTGCAACGCTTCGGCCTCGGCGAAAGCAACGACCTGCGGGCCACCGGCATTCACCTGCGGCCGGAGGCATCCGAGTTCGAGATTTCCACGTTCCGGTTCGGAGTGCCGCTCGTTGGCGAACTCAACGTCCGCAATGCGCTAGCAGTGGCCGCGTGCGCCCGCCATTGCGGACTCAGCGACACCCAAATTCAGGCGGCTTTCTCGACGTTCCAGGGTGTGCAACGCCGCATGACGGTCCGGGGGGAGACCCGGGGCATTGCAGTCGTGGACGACTTCGGCCACCACCCGACGGCTATCCGCGAAACCCTGCGGGCCCTGCGCGTGAAGTTTCCCGGCCGGCGGCTGTGGGCCGTATTCGAGCCCCGCTCAAACACGACCCGGCGCAATCTCTTCCAGACGGAACTCGTGGATGCGCTAGAACGGGCCGATCAGATCGTCGTCGCCGAAGTGGCCCGGCTCGAACAGCTCCGCCCAGAAGAACGCCTCAACCCGGACAAGCTCATGCAGGATCTCCGGCTCGCCGGCAAACCCGCCGCCTACCTGCCGACGGTCGAAAGCATCGTCGAGCATGTCGGGGCCGGCGCGAAGGAGGGCGACGTGGTCTGCGTTTTCAGCAACGGAGGCTTCGGAGGCATCCACGACCGGCTGCTCAAGCGCCTGGCAACGCCGTAGACCCGCGCCGGCAGGCTCTTAGAAATCCAGCAGCGGCTCCAAGCGATACGCCCGGCGTTGGGGCGTCACCACGGCGACCGCCAACCGCGTCGGCGTGAGAAATGCCCGGGCCACCGGCAACAGCTCCGAAAGCCGGACTCCTGAGATCCGTCGGCGAGCTTCCGCCGGATCCATCAACTGGCCATGGGCAAGCCATTGCTCGCCCAGGGACATCATGTGGTGTTCGGTGCTTTCCAACTGCAGGTCCATCTGCCCCAGCACGTAATCACGGGCGCGTTCGAACTCACCCTTGGTGGGCGCGCGCCGGGTCAGGCGCACCAGTTCGGCCACCACCAGCTTGACCGTGCGTTCGACTTCGGAGGGGTCCAACCCGGCCGAGATCACCAAATCGCCGCAGTCGCCCCAAGAGGAGATTGAACTGTTGATGTTGTAAGTCAGTCCGTGTTCCTCGCGGACCACCTGGAACAGACGCGAACTCATGTTCTCTCCGAGAACAACGTTGAGCAGCCGCAGGGCATAACGGCGTGGGTCGTTCCGGGAGCAGGTCCGAAATCCCAGCCCGAGGTTGGCTTGCTCAACCGCCTTCCGCACCGACTTGACCGCCGGTTTCGGCTTCCGGTCCATCGGCGGATGGCAGCCCGGGCGGGAACCCGGGCGGAATTGTCGCAAGCGACGCCGCACCAGATTCACCACCTCTTCGTGTTCCAAGTTCCCCGCAGCGGCGATCACCGTGGAATCGGTGACATAATGGCTCGCGAGGTAGTCCACGAAGTGGGTCCGGCGCATCTTCGCCAGCGTTTCCGGCGTGCCGATAACGGCCCGGCCTAGTGGATGCCCGGGGAACTGAGCCTCATTGAGCAGGTCATGCATCAGTTCGGCCGGTTGGTCGCGATACATGGCCATCTCTTCGAGGATCACCGCGCGTTCCCGCCGGATTTCCGCAGGGTCCAGCCGCGATGCGAGGAACATGTCGAGCAGGACGTCCACGAGGTCGCCAAGTCGGCTGGCCTGGGCGCGGGCGTAGAAGCAGGTGTGTTCTTCGTCGGTAAAGGCGTTCAGGTAGCCACCGATCCCCTCCACCGCTTGGGAAATCTGGGCGGCAGTCCGGCGTTGGGTCCCTTTAAACAACAGATGTTCAATGAAGTGGGAAATACCCCCCAATGGCTCCGGCTCATGGCGGCCACCGGCCCCCACCCAGACGCCGACGGACACACTGGCCATGTGCGGCATACGTGCCGTGACGACGGTCGGACCGGATTTCAGACGGGTCAGCGAATACACGAGGCGCGGGGATTCAACGGAAGGCCGCGGGAACATCGGGAACACCCACCGAACGGCGATACTCCAGAATCCAGTCAATGACCTGCTGTGGGTCATCGGTCAGGCGCATCAGCTCCACATCACCCGGCGAGATCATCCCGCCCGCCTCCAGTGTGTGCCGGGACCAATCCAACAGGCCCTGCCAGTGGTCCCGCCCGAACAAGATGATCGGAACCGCCGGCACCCGTTGAGTTTGCACCAGGGTGACCACCTCAAAAAGTTCATCCAGAGTGCCGAATCCGCCCGGCATGAACACAAAGCCGAAGCTGTATTTCGCCAGACAGACCTTGCGGGTAAAGAAGTAATGAAAGTTGACGCTGACGTTCGAAAAACGGTTGCCGCCCTGTTCAAACGGCAGCTCGATGTTGAGGCCCACGCTGGGCGGGCCCTTGGCCTTCGCCGCGCCCCGGTTGGCCGCCTCCATTATGCCCGGACCGCCGCCGGTCACCACGGCGATTCCCTGCCGGGCCAGGCCTTCGGCGATCGCGACCGCAGCCTTGTAAGTCGGGGCTTCCGGCTTGGTCCGGGCACTGCCGAAGACAGTGACCGCCGGTCCCAGTCGGGACAGCGTGTCAAAGCCTTCGACGAATTCGGACATGATCTTGAAGACCCGCCAGGGGTCTTCCGAGCGGCGTTCATGCGGGGTTTCGGTCACGGGCGGCGAAGTTACGGAGGGAAACCCGCCCGGCAAGTTCCACGACGCTTCAGGAAGAAAAAGAACCGCCTGTCCCGACTCCCATCAGAACAGGCGGCTCAACCCAGAACCAACCAACAGGATCGGCGCTACAGGCGCCGTCACATTCCTGTCCTGCAAGCCTGATGCCAACAGCAAGTTTGCGAAAACGCCGATTCACGGCGCTGACGCGATCGCGTTCGTTCGCCACCGTTCGTTGATTGCCCAGAGATTGATCGGGGCGAGCGACCTGCCGTGTTTGAGAAACCGGGCGCTGCCGTCCGTGAAGGCGTAGTCCGAGCCGCCGCCCCTGCCACCGGCCGCCGTCCGCGTCGTGGTGTTGTGGACGCTATGGTTCAGCACTTCCACGTCATTGCCTAGTTTGCCCTCGAGGAAATCCATGAAGAAATGGCCGTTCAGGTATAGCTTCTCGCCGAAGAGAATGGTCTCGGACGGCTGTTGGATGGCTGTTTCCTTCACCGTGCGCCCCACGATAGAGCTCATGTTGAAGGCATCGCCCATCTCCGCCGCGAACTGGTCATTCCAGCCGTTGATGATGTAGGTCCGCGGCGCGGAATCACCGATTTGGTTGGTGTCTGAAATGGCGGTCGCGGGGCGGTTTTTGTTGTCCGGCCCCAGGTCGCTGGGACAGGTGAGCAGCTTGACCGACTTGTAAAACGGCAGCAACCGGTCGCACCAGCGGTTGGTCACGCTGCGGTCCGGGAATTCCCCGCGGTTGTCGCCCGCATACAGGGTGGTGGAGATGCCCAACTGCCGGATCTGATTCACGCAGGCGATGCGCTTGGCCGCCTCCTTGGCCCGCCCCAACGAGGGCAGCAGCATTCCGGCAAGGAACGCAATGATGGCAATGACGACCAGCAGTTCGATGAGGGTGAAGCCGGCCGCGGGGCGACTGACATGGTGCTTCCGGGTCATGGGATTTCCAGATGTCGGTGCTCCGGACGCCGGACCGCCCTAATCCCGTGATTCGATCGAATCTGCATCGGCAGGATTCGTCGCAGTCGGTCAGACATGACGAGGAAGAACTGGCTGCTGCTCGGATTCTTGGCCGCGTTCGGAGCGTTTTATTTGTTGCGGTTCAACGACATTGGACGGCCGCAGGCCATTCAAGTCAATGTCGTCGAGCGGCCGTTTGTCTCCAATCCGGCCCCGGGCGCAGTGCTGCCGTTGGTATTCGGATTGGACCGGGATCTTCGACTCACTTCGCTTCGAATCGTGCCAGTCACCGAGGTTTCCAACGCCAAGCCCAAAGTCGCCTGGCAGCTGACGAGCAAATACGGCTCTGAGCCCGTCCGGGGATTTACCTATGCCGACGAAATTCCGGGGATGACGAGCGGCGGTTTCAAACCCCTGCCCTTGGTCGCCGGCACCACCTATCGCCTGGAAGTGGAAGCCGGCCGGGCTAAAGGTCACTCCGACTTCACCCCCCATTCCGCTCTGACCGCGGAGTGAAAAAGGGCACAAAACTCCCCATTGCGCCCGCCAACCGGTTTTGTGAGCGTCCCCCCGGAACGGCAAGATCCCGCCCGCCGCTCCAAAGTTTTTCCTACACTTAACCGATTCCCGATATGAACCGAGCTCTTCTCACCCTCACCGGACTGTTCAGTGCCGTGGCACTGCTAGCCCAAACGACGGCACCGGCGCCCGCAATTCCTGCGACTGCGACCCCGACGATTCCTCCGCCGGCGATCCAGCCCGCACCGATTGCGCCGGCGCCGGCCGAACCCGTCGCCCCGGCCGCGCCCACCGAGGCGCCGAAAAAGCCGGCCAAGAAAAAGGCTCCGCCCAGTTCGTTGCCATTTCGTGGCAAAGTGGAGGCCACCGACGCCAAGGCGATGACCATCACCCTTGCCGGCAAGGAAAAGCAGCGCGTGCTGAACGTGACCTCCAAGACCCGCTTCGAGAAGGACGGCCAACCGGCCACGTTTGGTGATGTGAAGGCTGGGGAAGATGTCCGCGGTTCCTACGCCAAGTCCAAGGACGGCGAAAACATCGTGCGCCTCGTGATCGGCGCCCCCGTGCCGGCTGAAAAAAAGGCACCGGCAGCAAAGAAGAAGGCTAAGGCCGAAGCCCCCGCGGCGGAACCGAGCGCCAATCCCTGATTTACCACAAAACTTCTCCCAGGCAGGCCTTTCAGGGCCTGCCTTTTTTGTTCTGCCCAGCCAGCAGGTTTGCTTTGCCTGAAACCTGCGGCCACCGTTCCGGGTGGTTGCTCCGTCCTCGTTCGAATCTATGAACCGCTTTGCCTCGTTCCGTCCCTTTTTCGCCGCGCTTGCAGTGGGACTGCCCTTCACCTCCGCCGCGCTGACGGTTTCCACCAATCGCACGTTCACGGTCGCGCCGGGCGGGACGCTGGTGATTGAGGCCGACCGCGGATCCATCCAGGTGCTGACCGCCGAAACCAATTCCGTTTCGGTCACCGTGGAACGCGAACTCAACCGCAGCAGCGACGAAAAGGCGCAGGCGGTGCTGGACGAACACACACTCTCCTTCGCCGAGGAGGGCGGCACCGTCACGGTGAAGGCTCGGCTGCCAAAGACGGAGGGCATCTGGAACCGGCGGACCGCCGGCCTGAGTGTCAAATACACGGTCACCGTGCCCTCCAAGTTCAACCTCACCCTCGACACCGCGGGCGGAAACATCGCCGTCCCCGATCTGACCGGTGCCGTTCGGCTGCGCACCGCGGGCGGTTCCATCCGCGTCGCCAAAGTGGACGGCCCGGTAAAAGCCGACACGGCCGGCGGCAACATCACCGTCGAGGCCGCCACCGGAGCCGTGGAGGCAGATTCTGCGGGCGGCTCTGTGAAGCTCGGGAGACTCGGCGGTCCCACCACCGCGGAAACCGCCGGCGGCTCGATCCGGATTGATTCAGCCTCTGCTCCGTTGAAGGCCAGCGCCAGCGGCGGCAGCATCGTGGTCGAAAGCGCCAGCGCCCCACTCCGGCTTGAGACCACGGGCGGGTCGGTGACGGCGCGGTTTACCGGCAAGCCCGACGGCGCCAGTTCCGTCGAATGCACGGGCGGCAGCATCGCCATCTACGCCGGCGAAGGGGTCGGATTTGAGGTCGATGCCGAAAGCACTGGCGGCACCGTCCGTTGTGACCTGTCGAGGGACACGACCGGGAAACCGTCCAAGAACGAGCTCCGGGGCAAGATTGCGGGAGGCGGACCGGAGCTCAAACTGCGCTCCGTGGGCGGCAGCATCTCCCTCCGCCCGCTCGGCGCCAAAAAGGAGTAATCACGCCGGCCGGCGCTTCCACGCGACCTTGGGCGGCTCTGGAAGGCCGAGCACCCGGAACGCTGTCCGGAAGTGCAGTTTGGCCACCTTGCCCAGCAGTTCGGGACCGTGCTGGCCCACGAACACCTTGCCGGCACTTTCCACGGCGACGGAAGCGCCTTTGGGCAACTCGGCCTTGAAGTCCGTGGCCAGTCGCTGCAGCCGCCGGACAAACTCATCGCGCGCCAGGATGGAGGCAGCGGCCACGGCGAGGTCCTCTTCCGCCCGGTGACGCTGGACCAACTCGATGCTGCGGCCCAAATCCATCAGGGCTTTGGCCACGGTGTTTTTGTCCTGAGCAAACTGGTCGCTGATCGCCCGCACCGGTGGCGGGTCCATCATCTCACGCTGGAGCATCAGGTTTTCAATCACCCGGGCGTGCCCCCAGGCCAGCACCTTGTTCACGGAGCCGGTGGACTTGTGCATGCGGTTGTAGGCCTCGCACCCGATTGGCACGACGGAATAAACGCACCCGGGCGTGTCCCGGATGATCTCGGCCACCTTCGCGATCTGGGCGTCGCTGGAAATACTCTTGGAATCGCGGATACCCTTGTCCTTCCAAGCCGCCAAAACGGCCGCGTTGACATAGACCCCGGCCACGCACAGGGGACCGAAAAAGTCGCCCTTGCCGGATTCGTCCACGCCGATCCGGGCGTCGAGCAGGGTGGGATTGTGGACCTCCTCGTAACCGAGCTTGGCCTCGCCCAGCACCTGCGGCTCGAGCACGAACTCGACGAACTCCTTCGTCCCCTTGCCCTGCACCACGAGTTTGCCGGACTCGTAGAACGTCACGTTGTGATCCTTCCGGACGCCGCTGAACCGCGCGTAGGGCACGTCGCGGAGTTCGTAGGATCCGTCGCGCACGATCCGCTCCAACGTGTCGGCCTGGGCGGGCGTGAGTTTGGCGGTGTAACTGGTCAAAGCGGCCGGACGTTCCCGGTTCGGCCGCCGCCGCGCAAGTCGGCGGCCACCGGAAAACTGCCGCTTCGACGCCCGAATGGACCTTGGACAACCGACGGCGCCGAAGGACAGTCCCGCCGTGCCGCGTGCCACCAAGTCGTCTCCGCCTTCACCCCGCTCTCTGGTGGCCGCCCTGTTGCCGTGGTTTTCCGCGAATCATCGCGACCTGCCCTGGCGCCACACCCGCGATCCCTACGCGGTGTGGATTTCCGAGATCATGCTCCAGCAAACCCAGGTGAAGACGGTGATTCCGTATTGGGAACGGTGGCTCGCCGCGCTGCCGGAAATCGCGGATCTGGCGGCCGCGCCCGAAGAACGGGTGCTCAAATTGTGGGAAGGCCTGGGCTACTATTCCCGGGCCCGAAACCTGCAGAAAGCCGCCCGCCACATCGTCGAACATCACGCCGGCCGTTTCCCCACTGCCTTCACTGACCTGCTCGCTTTGCCCGGCGTCGGTCGCTACACCGCCGGAGCCATCGCCAGCATCGCCTTCAACCAACCCGCGCCCATCCTCGACGGCAATGTGATCCGCGTCCTCACCCGGACATTCGCCCTGCCGGGCGATCCCAAGGAAAAAGCCCGGCAAACCCAGCTGTGGAGTATGGCCGGTGAATTGGTCCGCACCGCGGCGAAAACCCGGACACCCGATCTCCCGGACAACATTACCGGTCCCTGCTCCGTGTTGAACCAGTCCTTGATGGAGCTGGGCGCGACGGTCTGCCTGCCCCGCAATCCCGCCTGCACCAAGTGTCCGCTGGCGTCGATCTGTCTGGCCCGGCGGCAGGGCGTGCCGGAGCGGTTCCCGGAAACCAAGGCCCGACCGGAAACAACCGCGCGGCGTTTCGTGGTCGCGGTGCTCGAACGCAGGGGAAAATTCCTGGTCCGCCGACGGCCGGCCGGGGGCGTGAATGCCGGCTTCTGGGAGTTTCCCAACCTCGAAATCTCACCCGCTGACAATCCCACCCAAGCCGCCGCAGGCTGGCTCGGACTGCCCGCCAACGCCTTCATTTCGCTGCGTTCCGTGACGCATTCGATCACCCGCTACCGCATCCGTCTGGAGGTCTTCCGGGCTACGGTGGAACGCTTTCCCACCCGCAGAGTGCCTTCCGGCGAATGGCAGGACGCGGAGGGTTTGGAACTTCTGGCTCTCACCGCCGCGCACCGTCGGATCGCCCGCCAATTGGCCGGAAGCCAGCCGCGACCGCCACTTGACCCGCCGCTCCCGCTCCGAGACTGTGCCGCCCCGCGTTCGGCCGGACGGCAGGGCGCGCCAGTCGCATGAAACCAATTCTGTTCATCGCCATCACGGCCTGTGCCGTGGTCACCACCTCCATGGCCCAAACCAACCTCGACCTGAAGGATCCCAAAACCCGCGCCAGCTACGCCATCGGAGTGGACATCGCCCGCAACGTCAAGAAGGCCCCGTTCGAGGTGGACGTAAAGGCCCTCGCCGCCGGTTTGACCGACGGTTTCGGCGACAAACAGGCGTTGACCGAGGCCGAACAGCGCGAAGCCATCATGGCCCTCCAGAAGCAGGCCGCCGAAAAGGCCCAGGCCAGCCAGAAGGTCGCCGGCGAGAAGAGCCGCAAGGAAGGGCAGGATTTCATGGCCGCAAACGGCAAGAAGGCCGGCGTGAAGACAACCGCCAGTGGACTCCAGTATGAGGTCCTCAAGGCGGGCGACGGGAAGGGCAAGAGCCCCAAGGCAACCGACAGCGTGAAGGTCCACTACCACGGCACGCTGATCGATGGAAAGGTCTTCGACAGTTCGGTCGAACGGAAGGAGCCGATCTCATTCCCGCTGAACGGCGTCATCCCGGGCTGGACCGAGGGTCTTCAGCTCATGAAGGAAGGCGACAAGTTCAAGTTCGTCATCCCGGCGGACCTCGCCTACGGCGACCGCGGTGCCGGCGAAGACATCGCGCCCGGCTCCACCCTGATTTTCGAGGTCGAATTGCTGGCGGTGAACGCCCAATAAAGCCGACCCAAGAGAACAGTTCACGGGACGCTTCGGCGTCCCGTTTTCGTTTCCAGCAAGGGCACCTCACGAAGGTGCGTTCCGCGGCTGGAACTTTCACGCCGGGCCGGTTATTCACCCCGGTCGCAACATGGCTCAGTTCACCTACAAGGCCCGACGCCGCTCCGGAGAACTCGTCGAGGGCATCCTCGACGGCGCAGATCGCGCGGCGGCACTCGTCCAGTTGGAGAAGCTGGGCCTGTTCCCGTTGGCGGTGAACTCCGCCAAGCCGGGTGCCGACAAACCGGCGGCTTCCGGCGGGCGTTCGCTGTCGTCCCTGCTGCCGCCCAGCCTCGCAGCCCAGCTCGCCAAACGGCGGAAACCCAAGCTGCAGGAACTGGCGACCTACACCGAACAGCTCGCAAACCTGCTGCGCGCCGGCATGCCGCTCACGATGGCCCTGAACTCCATGGTGAGCCTCTCGACCAAGGGCATCCCCCCGGAAATCTCCAAGCAGCTCAAGCAGGACGTGACCGAGGGCCGGAGCCTGTCGGACGCGATGGCCCGGCAGGGCGACATCTTTCCCGGCTTGGTCATCAACATGGTGAAGGCCGGTGAACAGAGCGGCGCGCTCGAGGAAGTTCTGCGCCGCATGTCCGGCCACTTCGCCCGCTTCGCCGAGGCGCAGGGCAAATTCAAGTCGGCGATGGTGTATCCGCTCCTCGTCTGCCTCGTCGGCGTTGCCTTGGTCTGGTTCTTCATGACCAAGGTGCTGCCGCAGTTCCTCGGCCTGTTCGCCAGCTTCGACAACGTCACGCTGCCCATGACCACGCAGGTGCTGGTGAACACCAGCCGGTTCCTCGCCAAGTGGTGGTGGCTGCTGCTGGTGGTCGGCTCGCTGCTCGTGCTGCTGTTCGTCCGTTACAAGGCCTCGCCCTCGGGCCGGCGCACCGTGGACCGCCTCAAGCTGAAGCTTCCCGTGGTCGGCCGCGTCGTGCAGCTCAACCTCTTCGGCCAGTTCGCCCAGACCCTCGGCACGCTCATGCGCAACGGCGTCCCGGTGCTCAACGCCTTGCGCATCACCGAGCAGGTCGTGCCCAACGTGATCCTCGGCGAGGCCATCGCGAAGACCCGCGAGGGCGTGACCGACGGCAAGACGCTCGCCCAACCGCTCGCCAAGTCCGGCGTGTTTCCGCAGCTGATGATCGACCTGATCAAGATCGGCGAGGAGACCGGCGATGTCCCCGGCGCGCTGGAAAATGTCGCCGACACCTACGACCGAGAGCTGAACCTCGCCCTCAAGGCAATGTCGAACCTCATCGAGCCGATCATGATCATCCTCATCGCGGTGGTCATCGGCTTCATCCTGCTCGGCGTGATCCAGGCCATGTTCGCCATCACGCAGAATATCCAGCGCTGATGAACGTCTCCCCGCAGCGCAATCGCGTCCCGGGCTTCACGACCATCGAGCTGATGTTCGCGATCGCCATCGGCGCGCTGCTGATGCTCGCGGCCATCCCGGCGGTCCGCTCGCTGCAGAAACCGCCGTTGGTTCGCGGGGTCAATGACTTCGTCGAAGCCTGCCGGCAGGCCCGCGCCCAGGCGATCCTCGGCAACCGCGCGATGCAGGTGGTCATCCACAACGGCGGCAGCGCCCTCGGCGTCGAACCGGCGCCCGTCCTCGATCCCACGGCCCTCGCCTTCGCGGCCCAGCCGACGGCTGCGTCCGGCGAACCGTCGGTCACTTTCCTTGGCGACTTGGGCTCGGGAAACTCGGTCAGCACGTCCGCCGGCTCCTCTCCGGGCGCCTCCGGGTTGCTGGCCGCCAAGCCGTTCTCTGCCGAGTTCGCCGGCGGCGTGGCCTTCGAGAAGCTGTTCGTGAACCTGCGCGACCAGATGCAGGAGGAAACCGCTCAGGTCCGGTTTTATCCCAACGGCACGTGCGATCAACTGGACGCCGTCCTCGCGTTTGAACGCCGGGAGTTCCAACGGATCACGCTGGAGGTGCTCACGGGCCAGCCCACCATTTCCGCCCCGTGAAACTTCGGCGCTCCAACCCGGGTCGGTTGCTGGCCGCGTTCACGCTGATCGAGGTGATGGTCGCCTCGGCCGTGCTCGTCATCTCGCTCGCAAGCATCCTGCTGATTGTTTCCAACGGCATCCGCACCGCCCGCATCCTCGACCGCGTGCATGTCGATGCGAGCAGCGCGGCGGCGGAACTTTCCCTGACCAACCGCCTAGAGGAAGGCACCGATTCCGGCGATTTCGGCACCCTTCATCCGGGCTATTCGTGGTCCCGCCAAATCAGCGAGGCCGGCACCAACGGACTGTTCCGGGTGGACTTCGTGGTCAACGGCGGCGGCGAGGCGGAATCCCGACTGTCCATCCTGCTGTTCCGCCCGGCGTCCGCGCCAAGGAGGTTGGGTCCCTGATGAAACTCCGCCACCAGCGCCGGGTCTCGCTCGCCGCCTTCACGATCATTGAAGTCGTCGTGGCGACATTGGTGCTGTCCCTGATTCTCGCGTCGCTCTACGGCACCTGGCAAATCATCCTGCGCAGCACGGACCGCGCGCTCCAGGTGACCGTCAACGCCCAGCGATCGCGCATGGCCATGCGCGTGGTCGAGGAGGCCGTCGGCGCAGCCCAGATGTTCCAGGCCAATCCCGCGATCTACTCGTTCGTCGCGGACACCTCAGGCCAGTTCGGCGCACTGAGCTTCTGCGCGATTCTCCCCGAATCCTTCCCGGGCGGCGGCTATTTTGGCCCGGAACGACTCCGCCGTGTTTCTTTTATCGTTGAGTCCGGCGACGGCGGCCCCGAACTCCGGCTTTACCAGAACTCAGCCCTCGCCCCGCAGGATTCCGACGTGGCCACCATCCCCATCGTGCTGGCCCGAAACGTCACCGCCTTCCAGCTCGATTTCCTCGACCCGCGTTCGCTCGAATACGTGCCCGAATGGCGCTGGACCAACCAGCTTCCCCGGATGGTGCGGGCCTCGATGTCCTTTGGCGGCACCGCAACGCGGTCGGCCGAAGTGGTGTCGCGAGCCATCCTGATCTCCTCGTCGTCTGTTCCACCCGGAGCGGCGGGCGGCGCCCCGGTTCAACCTCCACCTCTCCGCTGAACCGTGCGCTTGCGCTCCCATCCTGGCCTAAACGGTTCCCGCCACCCGCGCGGCGTGGCGCTCATCATCGTGCTGCTGGTCGTGTTCGCGCTGACGGTCACCGCCGCGACCTTCGCCTACCAGATGCGCGTGGAAACCCGCCTCGCGACCACCACCCGGTCCGAATCCGAACTCGAATGGCTGGGCCGGTCCGGCGTGGAATATGCCAAATGGATCCTGTCGCTCCAGCAGCAGGTTCCCGGCGAACAGGCCTACAACGGCCTGAACCAATTCTGGGCGGGCGGACCCGGCTCGCTGATGACTGCCGACAACCCGTTCGAGGGCGTTTCGCTGGTCAATGTGCCCGTGGGCGAAGGGCGGTTCTCGGTCCGCATCGTGGATGAGGAGCGGAAGTTCAACATCAACCGCGCCAATCCCCAGCTCCTCGAACTCGCCTTGGATGTCGTCGGAGCCGACGCGGGCGACGGCTCGATCATCGCGAATTCCATCCTCGACTGGATCGACCGCGACGACTTTCCGAAGATCGGCGGCGGAGCCGAGAGCGACTTTTACCTCGGGCTGGATCCGCCCTACCTCGCCAAGAACGGCCCGGTCGATGACATCACCGAGCTGCTGAAGGTGAAGGGTGTCACTCCGGAACTCTTCTACGGGGGCAGTTATTCCGTCAGCGGCTTCCGCGGCGGCGGTTCCGGGTTTGCCTCCGGCGCCGCCATCGGCGCGGGTGGCTCCGGCCTCGTCGGGGTCTTCTGCGCCCTCTCCACCGGTCAGATCAACATCAACACCGCTCCCGAGCCCGTGCTGGCCCTGGCGTTGGGCGGCGACCGGACCTCGGCCCGGCAAGTCATCCAGCTTCGCGCTGGACCCGACGGACAGGAAGGAACCCTCGACGATGAACCGGCCCGCAATCCCGCGGAACTCGCCCGGCTGCTGGGCCCAGTTGGCGGCGGCGCCGGCGCGGGCCAGCTCAATGCGGCCTGGACCACGGTGAGCTCCCACTTCCTCGTCCAGGTTTCCGCGGAATTCGGGGCCACGCGGCGCCGCTACCTGGCGCTCATCCGCCGCGGCGGCCAGACCCCACGGGACTTCCAGACGCTGGTGTTCCGGCGTGAATAACTCGTTCTGCCGTTGAGGTCAGGCCGCGCGTGAGGCGCGAGCTGTGGGCGGCTTGCCCCGCAAGCCGAACGGATTGCAGGGCAACCCGACCATGACACCATCATAATCGTTCCCTCTTGGATTCACTGCCGACGCAACACTCGTCCCGGCCGGGCGCCGGTGTGGATATCGTTTTCAACCACCGCCGCGCCGTTGACCAAAACCGCCCGGAAGCCCGTCGCGTATTGGTGCGGCTCGGTAAAGGTCGCCCGGTCCTGAATCCTATCTGGGTCGAACACCACGAGATCGGCCCAGGCGCCTTCGCGGATCTGGCCGCGATCCTTCAGGCGGAAGGTGGCGGCCGGCAGCGAGGTCATCTTGCGGACGGCGTCTTCCAGACGGAGCAGGCCCTGTTCGCGAACGTAGCGGGCCAGCACACGGGCGTTGTTCCCGTAACCGCGTGGATGCGGCACGCCTTGGCCGAACTGCCGCACGCCAGAGTCGGACGCGAACATCGTGTTCGGCTGGACCGCGAACGCCCGCAGGTCGTCCTCGTTCATGCCGTGGAACACGCCGCTGCCACCGCCGCGCGACTGGAGTTCCAAGATCAGCTCGATCTGGTCGTCGAGCGTGTCCGCCCCGCGCCGGCGCTGCGCCGCCTCGGCGATGTTCAGACCGTTCAACGCGCGGTCCGGCGGATGATCGGCGATGACGGCATAGCGGAAGTCACCGCGTTTGCCGGTGATGATCCGTTCCTTCATGGCGGCTATCATCGCCGCCTTCTGCGCCGGGTCGGCGAGACGCTCGCGAAACTTGCCACCCTCCCGGAATTCCTCCGGCACGAGCTGGCTCAAGCCGGTGCTGGAGGCGGTGTAGGCGTATTGATCCTGCGTCACGTCGAGGCCCTGGCGCCGCGCTTCAGCAAGGGCGGCGAGCACCTCGTTGGTGCGGCCCCAGGAGGCGTTGCCGCTCAGTTTGAGGTGCGAAATCTCCACCCGCACGCCGCCTTCCCGGCCGATGCGAAAAGCTTCCTGCAAGGCAGTGATGATCTCCCGGCCCTCGTCGCGCATGTGGGTCGCGTAGATACCATCGAAGCGGCCTACGACCTTCGCTAGCTCCACCAGTTCTTCCGTCGGCGTGAAGGTTCCGGGAAGGTAGATCAGTCCGCTGGAAAGCCCGGCCGCGCCGTCCCGCATCCCCTGCTCCACCAGCGCGCGCATTCGGCCGAGTTCCTCCGCCGTCGCCGGCCGGCGGAACGAACCGCCCATCACCTGCGACCGCACCGAGCCCTGCCCGATCAGCACCGCGACGTTGACAGCGACGTTGGTCGCCTCGATTCGCCGGAAGAACTCCGCCACGTCGGTCGCCGAGGAACCGCAGTTGCCGGCGACGACCGTGGTCACGCCCATGCGCACGAAGTTCTCCGTCAAGGGCAGTTCCGCGACCTCGTCAGCGTGGGTGTGAACGTCAATGAACCCGGGCGCGACGACCAAACCCGCGGCCTCCACAGTCCGCTTGGCTTCGCCCGTAACACGCCCGACCGACACGATGCGTCCGCCACGGACGGCCACGTCGGCGAACTGCGCGGGATTGCCGGCGCCATCAATCACCCGCCCGCCACGGATCACCACGTCGAACTCGGCCGCGGCGACGGTGAACAGCATCGCGGTGCCGACGGAGGCGGCGCCGCTCAGTGCCCGCGACGGGTTGGACGTTCGCCGGTTCATCAGTCGGCCAGGTAGCGCTCCAGCCATTCCTTGGCGCCGTCGAGATCGGCGAAAACGCCGTCGAGTTGCGCCTCGAACGCCGCCGTGAGGATCGCCTTGAACGCCGGCCCCGCCTCCAGCCCGCGCTCCAGCAGATGGCGCCCGAGGAGGATCGGTTGGGGGGCATCCGCCTGCAGCTTCAGTTCCCGGGCGAGGCTCATCAGCGGTTCAAGACGGTCGGGCGGCCCCTTGGGCAACGGCGGCCGGCCCGAGGAATCGGCGATCAGCACGAAGGCAAGTTCCTCGATGGTTGCCGGAGAAAGACGCTGTGCGAGGCGTCGGACGGATCGCGGCGTCGGCTCCTGGAGGTGCGCGAGGTGGTTCGCCACCAGCGGCGGAATCCGCGCGAGCAGTTCATTCGAGGCCCCCAGGCGGTGCAGAAAGATCTCGGCCAGTGGCGCCCCGGCCGGCTCATGTCCGGGCGAGACGATGCGCATCTGTCCGTGTTTTTCGGTGGCGAAGGTGCATTGCGGCTTCGCGAAGTCGTGGGCCAGGACCGCGATCATCGTCACGATGCGCGTGGGCTCGTCCAGTGCGCGCCACGCCGGCAGTTCGGCCAGGGCGTCGCAGCAATGCAGCGTGTGGGTCCACACGTCGCCTTCGGGATGCCATTCGGGATCCTGGGGCACGCCCACGAGCGCGCCGACTTCCGGGAAATGCGCCAACCAGCCGGCTTCGCGCAGGAAATTGAGACCCGCGCTTGGCTGCACGGATTTCGCCGCCCACTTGAACCATTCCTCGCGCACGCGTTCCACCGCCAGCTCGCGGTAGGTGTCGGCAATGCTGCGGCACAGCTCCACGGTCTCCGGCGCAGCCCGCAGTCGGAAGCGCGACACGAATTGCATCCCGCGCAGCACGCGGAGCGGGTCCTCCGGAAACGCGGCGCTCGTGTGCCGCAGGATGCCGGCCCGCAGGTCTTCCTGACCGCGATGGAAGTCGAGCAGCACGTTGCGCCGCGGATCCCACATCAGGGAATTGATGGTGAAGTCGCGCCGACCGGAGGCTTCCTCCGGCGAAAGGTCCGGATCGCACTCGACCTGGAAGCCGCGATGGCCAGGCGCCACCTTGGAATCCCGCCGCGGCAGCGTGAAGTCATGGGTCTCGCCCGGCGCCACGGTCAGCTTCACGACCCCGAAGGAACGGCCCACCACATCAGTCCGGCCCCAGCGGGAAAGCACGTTGGTCAGCCGTTCGTAGCCCAGGCCGAAGACTTCGACGTCGAAGTCCTTCACCGGCACCCGGAGCAGATGGTCGCGCACACACCCTCCCACGAGGAACGCGCCCTGGAATTCGGGCGTTTCCCGCAGAATGCGGAGCAGCATGGGCGGCAGTGTTTCGTTCATGACCGGGTCGAGAGTATCACTCGCCGCGCACGGCATCACGCAATCCCAATTCCGGATCAATCCGCATATCCCGGACGCCGCCCTGATACTTCCGCCCCTGGTAACCGCGTGCCCAGGTCATGACCAAGGCCGAGATCAGCAGGTCCGGCACGCAGAACAGCAGGCGCGGCAGCAACAGGACGGCCAGGCATTTTCCCAGGCCCACGACCGGGGAAGCACCGCGCAGACCGAACTTCAGGCTGAGCCAGGCCAAAGCCACGAAATCCATCAGGACCGAAGCGATCACGTAGCCCGGCATCACCAGCGAAGCGAGCGCGTCCATGCTGCGCCCCCAACCGCCGGAGCCGTTGACCAACGCCGCCAGCAAGCTGGTCACCACCTGGGCCAAGACTAGCAGGTAAAACGGCTTTTCCACCAGCGCCCGGCCCGCCGCCCACGCGCCGCCCACCAGTTCCCGCTCCCGCAGCGGCGTGGTGAGCAGCAGTTCGCCCGCGCCGTGGCGGAGCCCCTGGAAAAACACACAGCAATGCCACGCAAAAACCACCCGCAGCACCAGCAGGCCGGGTGAGAAGTAGTTGGAACCCCACCATTTTGATGTCCACACGGAAACTCCGCGCAAATGGCCTAGCCCGACCGCCAGCAGGGTCAGACCAACCACTGACCAGACCAAGGCCCGCTCTCGCGTCGCCGCCGGTGCCAGCGCGAGGATGGGATTGCGATGATCGCCCAAACGGACCGGGGTTCGGCGGAGTCCGGCTTCGCGGGATGAGCTGCCCACCGCCTCATTCCGCCACGCCCGCGGCAGCCACCATGCCGCCACGCCAAGGAACACCCAGCCGAGCAGATGCGATCCCACCAGCGCCCGCCAATAGTTCCCCGGCTGCGTGGCAAAGAATCCGTGATCCGCGTGCGCCAACGGCTCCACCGGACTGGCCGCCCAGAGCCATTCAAACGCCGGCAGCCAGCCAGATTGCCGGGCTTCCGCCGCGAGCAGCGGCAGGGCGACGCCGAGCACCAGCAGCAGGAGCAGCCCGTTGAAAAGTGCCCGCCCGGCTGTTCGCGCCCCGGTGCTAACGCATAGCCCCAGACACACCGCAACCCACAGCAGGTTCACCAGTGCGAATGTGTGACGCCAGAATTCCCCGGCCGTCACCCCGCCCAAGATCATGCTGATCGCCAGCACCGGAAACACCGCCAGCAACGCCGTGGCTGCGCCCGCCGTCGCCGCGACCAGCTTGCCCGCCAGCACGTCGAAGCTGCTGAGGTCCGTCAGGAACAGGAATCCCAGCGTGCCTTCCCGGCGTTCGGAGGCGATGGCGTCCGCCGTGACCAGCAACCCCGCCACCGCGCTGACAACCGCGGCCGTGTAGGCCAGAAAATGGAACAAAGGCGCACCGGCCGAACGGGTGCCGGTCGCAAAATCCACGAGCAGACCGAAGAACCCGACCGCGACCGCCAGCACTCCCGCCGCGTTCCGGACAAGGAACGTCCGCCGCTGCCGCGAGGCGGCGAGCAGTTCACGTTGGGCCACCGGCAGGAACGTCATCCGCGACCCAGCCTAGCCGCACGACACAATGGAAGCACGTCCCCCGATACTGAATCTTGGCGAACATCCGACGGCATTCGCGGGTCGCAAGGCTCACAGCTCGCGGATTGAAGTCGCCGTTTCCGCCCTTAGTCTGAGCCCGACAACATGAGACGCGCCCTCCAGTTACTGACGCTGTTCGCCGCCGTGACCGCGACCGGACTGGCCGCGCCGCCTCCGGTTTCCACGGGCTTAAAGGTGGACTTTTCCGCGGAAATCCGGCCGATCATCGCCAAAAAATGCTACCCCTGCCACGGGCCGGACGAGAGTTCGCGCAAGGCGAAACTCCGGCTCGATTCGTTCGAGGAGGCCACCCGGGCGCGCAAGGCGGGCGCCGCGGTCATGCCGGGCAAGCCGGACGAAAGTCTCCTGGTGAAGCGCGTGCTCGCTCACGCGGAGGACGAAGTCATGCCGCCGCCGGAGACGAGGAATCCGCTCACGGCGGCCGAAGTGGCGTTGCTGCAACGCTGGATCGCGCAAGGTGCCAACTACACGCCGCACTGGGCATGGACCCAGCCGGTTCGCCCCCCCCTGCCCGCGGCTGGCAAGGGCTGGGCGCGCAACGGGCTCGACCGCTTTGTGGCCGCCCGGCTCAAGGTGAACCGCCTCGAACCCTCGTCCGAAGCGGACCGCCACACGCTGATCCGCCGCCTGTCGCTCGACCTCACCGGCCTTCCGCCCGAACCGGCTGAGATCGAGGCTTTCGTCGCCGACCGCCGACGCGATGCCTACGAACGGCTCGTGGACCGGCTGCTGGCCTCGCCTCACTTCGGCGAGCGCTGGGCGCGCATCTGGCTGGATCTCGGCCGTTACGCCGATTCAGCCGGCTACGGCTCCGACCCGTTGCGCCCGAACATCTGGCCATGGCGCGACTGGCTCATCCATGCGCTCAACCGCAACCAACCGTTTGACGAGTTCACCCGCGATCTCATCGCCGGCGACCTGCTGCCGGAAGCCACAGAGGAGCAGAAGATCGCGACGGCGTTCCATCGGAACACGATGACCAACACCGAGGGCGGCACCGACGACGAGGAATGGCGCGTCGCCGCGATCAAGGACCGCGCCGCCGTAACCGCGCAGGTGTGGATGGGCCTGACGATGGGCTGCGCCCAGTGCCACACGCACAAGTTCGACCCGATCAGCCACCACGATTACTACTCGTTCTACGCCTTTTTCAATCAGACCGAGGACAACGACCAACCCGACGAGCGGCCGACGCTGCCGGTGTATTCCGCGGTGGAGAAACAGCGCCGGGCAGCCCTGGCGCAGGAGATCGCCACGCTGGAAAGCCAATACCGGGCAAATCCGCCGGAGTTTCTGACGGAAGTGGCTGCGTGGGCAGAAGTCGCCGCGAAGCCGGTCAAATGGAGCACGCTCACGCCCCTGAATGCGACCTCCCTGCTAACGAACGGCGCAACGCTGACGGTCGAAACCGATGGCTCCGTGTGGGCCAGCGGCAACGCGCCCGCCCGCGACACGTATCAGGTGCGCGCCACCGCGGAGATCAGTCGCGCCACGGCGGTGCGACTGGAAGTCCTGCCCGATGACCGGCTGCCGCAAAAAGGACCCGGCCGCGCGAGCCATGGCCAGTTCGTCCTCAACGATCTTCGCGTCGAGGTCGTGCCCGCGAAACCGCAGTCCGTGAAGACCCGCTTCGTCCGAGTGGAGGCCCCGGGCGACAATCGCATCCTCAGCCTCGCCGAAGTTCAGGTTTTTTCCGCCAGCCGGAATGTCGCTCCGCAGGGGACAGCCAGCCAGTCGAGCACCGGTTATCTCGGCGACGCCAACCGCGCCGTGGACGGCAACACCGACGGCAATTACGACACGGCGCGGTCTACCACGCACACGAACCAGGAAAAGGATCCCTGGTGGGAGCTCGACCTTGGACAGGACCTCGCGGTCGATTCACTCGCGCTGTGGAATCGCACGGACGGCTCCGGCGAACGCCTCGCCCGCAGCCGCGTGACGCTGCTCGCCGCCGACCGCTCGGTCGTGTGGGAAGGTGCACTTGATACCGCGCCGGATCCCGTCACCAAACTGGGCCCGGCGGCGCCCAAGGCCGTGAAGCTGGCCCACGCGAGTGCTGACTACGCCCAGAACGAATTCGGCCCCGAACTGGCGATCGACTCCAATCCCGGCCGGCGCTCCGGCTGGGCCGTGGGCGGTGCCCTGGGGCAACCGCATACGCTGATCGCGGAGTTCGCCGAACCGCTCCTGGCCGACGGCCCGCTGAACCTGACGGTGACGCTGGCGCACAACTTTGGCGAAGCCCACACGCTGGGCCGTTTCCGACTGTCCCTCACCGGCCACGAACCGCCGCTGCGCGCCTTTCCGGCCATGGTGAGCACCGCGCTGGCCACCGCGCCCGACCAGCGCACCGCCGCCCAGCAGCAGACACTGGCGGACCATTACCGCGCACAATCCAAGTCCCTCGGCCCCGTGGGCCGTCAACACGCCGCCAAACAGGCCGAGCGGGACAGCATCAGGGGCACGCCCTTGCCGGTGATCCGCGAAGTCGCCACGGACAAACGCCGCACCACCCGACTGCTGAACAAAGGCAACTTCCTCGATCCCGGCGACACGGTCACCGCCGCGGTGCCCGCCTCGTTTCATCCTTTGCCGAAGAATGCGTCCCCGGACCGGCTCGGTCTCGCCGCGTGGCTGACCGCTCCCGAAAATCCGCTGACCGCCCGGGTGGCCGTGAACCGTTTCTGGGGCCTGCTGCTCGGCCAACCGCTGGTGGAGACCGAGGAGGATTTCGGCACACAAGGCACGCTGCCGACCCATCCCGAACTGCTCGATTGGCTGGCGGTCGCCTTCCAATCACGACCTGCGCAGGCCGTCGCCAAGACCGACCCGTGGCAGCCGGCGCTCGGCTGGGATTTCAAGGCGCTCCTCCGGCTGATCGTCACGTCCGCGACTTACCGGCAGGTGGCCGTGAACACCCCGGACCGGCTGGAACGCGATCCGCTCAACCACCTTTATTCGCGCGCTCCGCGTCGTCGGCTCGACGCCGAAACGCTCCGCGACCAGGCCCTGGCGCTGAGCGGCCTGCTGGCCCGAAAGGTCGGCGGCCCCAGCGTTTATCCTTACCAGCCGGAAGGCCTGTGGCGTGCGGCGTTCAACGGGGAGCGAAGCTGGTCGGTCAACGAAGGCGAAGACCGCTATCGTCGCGGCCTCTACACGTTTTGGCGCCGCACGGTGCCCTATCCAAGCATGGCCACATTTGACGCCCCCAGCCGGGAATCATGCACCCTGCGCCGTCAGCCGACGAACACCCCGCTCCAGGCGTTTGTCACGCTCAACGATCCGGCCTTCGTCGAGTGCGCCCAAGCACTGGGACGACGCCTCGGCTTGGGCGAAGGCACGGTCGCCGACCGCGTCCGCCGGGGGCTGTTCCAAGTCACTTCCCGACCTCCATCCGCCGCCGAAACGAGTCAACTCACCGCGCTGTTCGAAACGGAACTCGCGCACTTCACGGGAAATCCGGACGAGGCCCGGCGCCTGGCCACGGAACCGCTCGGCCCGCTGCCCGCCGGTCTGGACGCTCCGGCCGCCGCCGCGTGGACGACCTTAGGCAATGTGCTGCTGAACTTGGACGCCGTCCTCACGAAGTGAATTTCGTTTTCGGCCGGCCGACGACGACCGGCAGCGACCTTGAAATCAACAGCGTCACGGGCGAGCGCTCCCCACCACGACCCGAAAGAACCGAGGCGCTGCCGCCTGTGGGACGGCGATTTGGAGCGTCCGCGGTCCGGGTCGCGCAGCGATCTCCGCCAGTTTGGACCACACCGACAGTTCGAGGGCGTCAGCGGCCTCAACCGCATAGGCGATTCCGTCGGCGGCCGCGAACCGAAGCGTTATTGTGACGCCATCCTGCGCGGCCAGCTCGACCCGCAGGGAGCTGGCGGCGCTTTGCGGGTCGGTGCCAGCGAGGAATTCATCGCGGTTGCTGCGGCCGTCAGCGTCGGCATCGGCCAGGGCATCGCCGGGATCGGCCGCCGAGAGTTGGTGGGCCAGTTCCCAGTCGTCCGGGACGCCATCGCGATCGGTGTCGGCCCGGTTGCGGGCTCCCGGAGTCGGCACCGTGGGGAACCGAACAATGGTCGCCCCACTGTCTGGGAACCGACCTTCGCTCACGCCCTTGGTCGCCGCCGCGTAGGAGATCTGGCTCACCAGCGTGCCGTCCGGGGTGGCCAAGCCGATGGACTCGCCCTTGTTGTCGAGCTTGAACCCGACGTGGTTGCCCGCGCCACCGGCGGAACCGTCGGCTACAAACTTGGCGAAGCCGTCGGCGCCGGTGCCGAGGAAGCTGAGCGGCGGCAGCGTATGCTTGGCGGGCGCGGTCAGTTCGTCCGTGAAGTGCCAGCCGCTGAGTTCGACCGGCAGCGCACCGGGATTGTGCAGTTCGAACCAGTCGTCGCCGGAAGCGGGATTCGGCATCCATTCGTTGACCGTGACCTTGGTCGCGTCGCCGAGCGGCAGGGCGCGGTTGGTGGCGCCGGGGGTGGGCTCGGTAAGCTGCCAGTTGCCGGTGGCATCGGGCACACGGCCAATCGACCGGTCGTGAAGTTGCAGACCGAATGTGACCGAATCCAGCAGGGCGCGGGAGTTGGCCACCGTATCGAGCAGGAACACCTGATCGCCGTCGCCATCCAGCTTGAAGGCGGCTGCGGGACTCACTGGTGAACTGGCGCCGGTCCCGCCGACGCCCTCAAGGCGGACACGCAGGAAACCGTGGGGCGCGAGGACGGTCCCGGGAACGAACACGAAACGGTTGGGCTGGGCCGAATCGTCGGTCAACGCGAGGCCCGACACGTCGAGGGCTTGGGCGTTGGGATTGTGGAGTTCGATCCACTCGGGATAGGTGCCATCGCCCTCCTGCAGCCCGTAATTGCGCGCGAGCACTTCATTCAGCACCGGAGGCAGGAGCCTGGTGGCGATGTTGGTCTGGGTCAGGCTCTGGAACAGCCTCAGCGCAAAGGTGAGGTCGCTGCTGCCGGAATTGGCCTGGTGCACTTCCACCGCCAGCAGGTTTTCCCCCGGCTGCAGCCAGGTGGACGGGATGTCGTTTGGCCCGTTCAGCGAGGCAGTGCCAACGACGGACGCGGCGTAGTCACCGTAGGCGGGAACCGCTTGGTTCAGGTTCTGGCGATACAGCTCATGGCCGTTGAGCCAAATCACGGCACCGTCGTCGATCAGGGTTTGGAGGCGCAGCAGGGCGGACGGATCGTTGGTCGCTGCCGTGAAATGGGTGCGGAAGTAGTAGGCCGACTTGCCGCGGGTCAGCGTGGTGTTGAGCGGCACCGTGAACGTGTCGCCGCCGAAGTGGAACAGCGCGTTCCCGAAGGCCCACGCGGAATCGTTGAAGTTCGTGGCCTGCCAACCGGTCGCGAGTGCGCCGTCCTGATAGTAGCGCCACGAGTTGGTGAACGTGACCAGGTCGAACGTCACGGTGGTGATGTTCGTCTCGCCGCCGCTGCCGCCGGGATTGCCAGCCCCGGGCGTCGGGGTCGGCAGGTAGCGCAGCGTGGAACTGCCGTTCGGGCTCCGGCCTTGGGCGACATCGGCGAACTGCGGACCGTAGAACACCGTGTCCAGTGGCATGAACTCCGTCGGCGCAGGCGCCGGAAATCCCACGCACGGCGGCGCTGTGGCCGAGACCTGGAGCACGCCGTTTTCGGAAGCCAGCTTGAACGGCAGATGGTTCCCGCCGGCCTCGGCGTTGCCGTCGGCGATCAGCGCCAGATAGCCCCGGGCTTCCATGAATGTGAACGGCGGCAGCGCGTGGCGGAGCGGCTCGCCGATCGGATTGTCGGTGAGATAAACACCGTCGAGACGGATCGGCAGGGGCTCGGCGTTGTAGAGCTCCACGAAGTCATTGGCAAACTGGCTCGTCGCAGCGGCCAACCATTCGTTGAGCTGCAGGCCGCCCAGCGAGCCGAGCGCGACCGGGCGGTTCGCCGCGCCAAACGTGGGTTCGGTCAGCGTCCATTGACGGTCGCGGCAGGGGGAATCGCTGCCGGAATGCCAGCGGCCGAGCGACAAGTCCGCGAGCTGGGGACCGAAGGTGACCGAATCCAGAACCTCTCCCGCGGGATTGAACAGGACCAGCGTGTCGCCGGACGCCTTGAGGCCGAACGGAAGGTTGAGCGGGCGCGAACCCAGGTCCGCATCGGCCGTCAAAACCAGATACGCGCCGGAGGCAATCGTGGTGTCCGCGGGAAAACGGAACGACGGCGGTGCCTTTGGATCCTGGCCGAATCCGTAGCCGGCAAGGTCCAGCGGGGTAGCGCCGTCATTGAAGAGTTCGACCAGGTCCGGCAGCGAACCGTCTGGCAACTGGTGCCGGTCGTTGCGTGCGAGCAATTCGTTGATGACAAGGCGGGCGAAGTTCGGGGCGACGGTCCAGCGCAGGACGGCGGGTGGAACCGCATCCTCCCCCAGCAGCGGCGAATCCTGCCACAGGCCGGCATCATTCTGTCCGGTGACCTCGAGCTGATGCGGCCCCGCCAAGAGTCCGGCGAGCGACAAGGGTGTGGCCGCCGGCACGGGTTCGCTCCACGTCCCCTCATCCAGCCGCCAACGGTAGTGCGTGAAGCCGGCGCCCTGGTTCCAGTCGGCCGGGAGGCCGCTTTGCACCCACGGCGCCACGTTCAACGTAAGTTGAGTGCGCCGGTCCGTGCCAGCGGGAGCGCCGGTCAGTTGGATTCCCGGAGCTCCTTCGAATCCGGGAATCGCCCGGGTAGGCGAAGTCGAAGTCTGCCGAAACCACTGCCGCAGGATTTGGGCGGAGTCGAAGTCGCCGAAGTCCGTCTCCGCCAGGTCCGGCCGATGCACGAAGACCGGTTCCGCGACGAGGTTGTTGGTGGCCGCGCCGGGAGCGGACACCGGCAGGGCGTTGCCCACAAAGGTCAGGCTGCTGGAAGCCGGGTTGTAATTGCGGGTCAGTGCCTCCGCATCGATGATGACATTGCCGGCGAAGTGAAAGCCGGCTCCCGCCGAGGTGCCGTCGTCGGCGAGGTTCAGCACCGCCGACTCGGTGTCGAGGCCACCGTCCTTGGTGATGCGGACGATGGTGTTGTTCAGGACCGTGTAGAAGTTGCCCTGCTTGGCCGTGACCGCCTGGTCGCAGTCGTAGAACAGGTTGCCGATCACCGTGACTTCGCTGGTCTCGCCGCCACCGTTACCGCCGCTCACGGCGCTGGCCGAGTCCGGCGAGCCATTCTTGTGGGTGTGCAGAAAGAGGTTGCCCTCGATCCAGGCGTCCGTGCCGTCGAGATCCATCAGGTCGTCACCGCTGCCGGCGAACACGTTGTTGATGATCTGCAGGATCGGTTCGCGGGGCCGGTTGCCGCCGGTGAAGTCGAAGGCATCGTTGTAGCCCCGGACCTTGCCGACGTAGCAGTGCCGAAGGATGCCGACACCGCCGGGCTTGATGCCGTCGTTGCCGTGCAGGGCCTCGAATTCCGCCGTGGCATCCGGGAAATGGCAGTGGCTGACGATGAACGAGGAGGCGTCCAGGGACAGGTATTGCCTGGCCGGGTTGCCGAACGTGAGGTGATCTAGGACGACGGTGGCACCCACGGTGTGGATGGCGGTGGCGCCGTTGCCGTCGAAATGGGCGAAGGCGATGCGGGTTTCCGGGGAGCCGGCGCCGCCATTCAGGACGACGCCACCCCAGTTGGCGGTGGCGGCCGGATCTTTGGCGAAGACGATCGGGGATGCTGCCGTTCCTTCCGCGAGCAGTCTGCCGCCGTTGGCGACGGTGAAATTGACCCCGGCTCCCAGATAAACAGTCGTGCCGGGCTCAACGGTGAGAGTCGCGCCGTTGGCCACCGTCAGCGAGGCCGTGATCCGGTAAGGTCCGGCGGCGGCGGTCCAGGTGGCGCTGCTCGTCAGGTTGCCACCCACGGTGGTTCCCGTGGCCGCGGTGCTTGCGACGGAGACGATCCGCTGAGCCGTCTCCGCACCGGAGGCGTCGTGGGAGCGGACCACCAGCCGGTTCAGTCCCGGACGCAAGGCGACCGCGGGGTTGGTCCACGCGGCGTCCCAAGCCGACCATTGTGCGGGCTGACCATTGATCGTGACCGACCGGGTGGTCGCCGCTGGAGCGAAACCGTGAAGGCTGATGCTCGTGCCGGCCGACTGGTAGATGCCGTTGACGAGGGCGACGCTGCTGTTGGTCGCGGTCAGGGCGACGGGGATTTGTGCCAGCACGCCGGCACGCCGGGCGGCGGCGAAGTCCTTGAAATTCTGCCGGACTGAGTCGGTCGCGAGACCACCAAGGACTTCGTCCACCAGGGAATTGAACCGCTCCGGCGCAAAGTCCCGGTGGGCCAGTTCCAGGAGCCTACGGTAGTAGGCCGGCGCGAACTCGGGGTGCTTCACGAACCGACTGACCTGCGGATTGGCAGCCATGCGGAACAGACTGTCATTCGCGTTGAACGCGGTGTCGCCGAGGCCGAGGATTGTATCGAGGTCGTAGGGAATGACCAAGGCGCGGGGATCGGATCGGCCGAAATAGAGGTAGTAATCGTCGCCCGCACCGGTGCCATTGTTGCCGTTGCCCAGGTTCGTTTCCCGGTTGTCCACCAACGTCTCGAGCGCGAAGTAACGCATCCAGGAATCCACGTTCACGGTCCGGCGGACGGCGGCCGCGAATTCCGCCTCCGCGGTGTCGTCCAGGACCCGGCACAGTTCGACGAGATCGCGCCAGTCATCCTGGGAGGCGTTCGACTGCTTAAAATAGTTCTCCCGGTAGGGGGGCACATTGGTGCCCAGGAACGAAAGATCTGCACCGACTCCGGTCAGGCGAATGCCGCGATACAGGTTGCCCGAGGAATCCTGCGGGAAGGCACGGGCGGCGAACTCGGAATTGATGACCTCGTTCGCCACGTAGAAGCCGTAGTTCGGTGAGCCGGCCGTGTGGAGGTCACGGTTGTTGACCCGGAGATGCACCGGACGGGAATCGGCCGCCGCGAGGCCGGCCCGCTGGTAAAGGGCGCTGCCGAGCAACTGGGCCGGCGTGTATTGGCTGTTGAGATTGAGAGCGCTGGATTTTCGCCACAGCTCGTCGTTGCGCAGGTGCAGCCGAAGTCCTTGGGGCGACTTGGTGCGCGAGCCATTGCCGCGATTGCGCACGCCGATCAGGTAACGCAGTTCGGTTCCGGTTCCGTCCTGGCTGATGAAGGTGGCGTTGAACTGCGCGTGACTGCGGGTCTGGTCGCTGAACGGCGCCGGCTGGGGAAACGGGGCGGGCGGCGAGTTGCGGTTGATGGATTCCAGTTCCGCCCGGTCGGCGGCGGTCAGGATCAGCCGGTAGCGGGGCAGTTCTCCCGGCTTCAGCGCCGCCAGGCTGCCGGCGTCGTCCACTTGGTAAAGGGCATTGGCGACCTGCTGGGGCGCGCCGTCCATGAGCGCGGGTGCGGGCCAGGTGCGGGTCTGGGTTTGGGCATCGGTGGCGGCCAGGTAGAATTCGACGATCGCCCCGTTGGTCTGGGCCGGAATCGTCGCGGCGAACACGCCGTCGGCCGGAGCTCCATCGCCGTGCTGCCCATCATCCAGGAGCGGCACCGCGTTGAATCCGGCTGCGCCGTCGAGGCGCCAGTGAAGCGATCCGGTCAGCGTGGCCGCGGTGCCTTCATCGACCAACCGGGCAATGACCGTCACGGCTTCGGTGGCTTTGGGGACCAACGGGCGATGGCGGACTTCGGTGATCAGCGGCGGCAGGTTGGTGGTGGCGGTGGAGTTCGGCGCGCCCGGAGTGCCGCCCGGAACCGTGCTGGGCGCCCAATTTCGCCCCAATCCGTTCGGAAGCGCCAGTTGCCGGAGTTCCAAGGAAGCGTCCAAGCCATCGGCCGCCGATTGCCAGACCCAGCCGCGATGGCCGTAGTCCACCGCGTCGCGCACACGGTCGGCCCATTCGCCGTCATCCGCATAGCGCACGGAGTCCACCGGCGTGCCGGTGGAGTCCACCAGTTGGACCTGCTGGCCGGAATTGGACAGGATGCCCTCCCAGCCGGCGACCACCGGCATGACTCCCGGATGGTTGGTCGCAAAGCTGCCGGCATCCGCCGCCACGACCAGAAAGCCGCCGGGATCGATCCGCGTATTCGGCGGAATCGTGAACCGGACGCCTTCGGTGAACCGCCACCCGCTGACGTCCACCCGGTTGGTCCCGGTATTGACGAGTTCCAGCCACTCTTCCCGGTCAAGTTCGGACGCGGGATGATAGAACAGCTCGTTGATGCGGACGTCGGCGCGAGCGGTCAGGGCGACGAGGGAACCAAGGACAAACAGGCTCGACCAATGACCCAGAGGCGGCGCGAACCCGGATTCAATCTTCACGATGGGCGCACCCTAGCAGGCGTCCGGCCAAGCGCTTGCCCTCTTTTGCCGTCCACCGACCCGGGGTCAGTTGTTTTCGGGCGAGTGACGGCGGAGTCCGACTTCATGGGCGATGTCGTCGAATTCCTCGCGGCTGACCTCGTGCAGCTCCTTGCCTCGCTTGGCGAGCTTCTCGTTGATCTTGACGGCCTTCTCGGTCATCGCCTCGTGGGTCGCTTGGGAGCCGCCGACGAGGGCGAAGTTCCTGCCGGTCGTGACCCGTTTGTGACCGTCCGAATCCATGCCGACCCCGAGCAGCAGGGCCCGGGGCGAGGTGGTCTTCTTCTTGGCCGGCTTGTTCGACATGCGGCGAGGTTAGGCCGTGTCCGAACGGGGACAAGCGCGCAAACTATTCCGGCGCTGGAAACGATTGACCTTGCTCCGTCAAGTGCCGATTTGCTACGCCTACGCCCGACATGGCAGCTATCGGACGTTTCCAAAAAGGGGACGACATCTTCTACGCCAAAGTCGTTGACGGCGAGCTGTTCAAGCTGATCGGAGACGTCTTCGGATCACCGTCGTTTGAGAAAAAGCCGACCCCGATCAAGGGCGTCAAGACGCTGGTGCCCGTCACGCCGTCGAAGATCATCGCCGTGGGCCTGAACTATGCCGACCATGCCCGCGAAACCGGCAAGCCGCTGCCAAAAGAGCCGCTCATGTGGCTGAAGGCGACCACGTCCCTCATCCCAGACGGGGCAAAGATCGAGATTCCGTTCGGCAACCACCGCACCGACTTCGAGGCGGAACTCGCCATCGTGATCGGCCGCCGGATGCGCAATGTCACTCCGGCCGCCGCGGCCCGTTACATTTTCGGCTACACGGCCGCCCAGGACATCACGGACCGCACAATTCAGAACGCGGAAAGCCAGTGGGCTCGCTGCAAGTCGTTCGACACCTTCACTCCGCTCGGGCCTTACATCGAGACGAAGATCGATCCGCACAGCCTGAGCATCCAGCTGTTCCAGAACGGCCAGCTCCGTCAGAACAGCAACACCAGCCAGCTCATCTTCAACTGCTTCGACATCGTCAGCTTCGTCTCCACGAACATGACGATGCTGCCCGGTGACGTGATCCTGACGGGCACGCCCAGCGGCATCGGCCCGATCGAGTCGGGCGACCGCCTCGAGGTCCGCATCCAGGGACTGGCGCCGTTGGTCAACACCGTCAAGTAACCCCAACGCTCATCGAGGCGCGGGGTGCCGCTCACAGCGACCTCCGCGCCTCTTGCTTTCCCCCAACCGTCCATTCCGATTCCATGCGCTGGTCCCAGACATTCATCCCGACGTTAAAGGAAGTTCCTGCCGACGCCGAAATCATCTCCCACCAACTGCTGTTGCGCGCCGGTCTGGTGCGCAAGCTCACCGGCGGCCTCTACACCTTCCTGCCGATGGGTCTGCGGGCGCTGACCAAGGTCGCCAACATCATCCGAGAGGAAATGGACCGCGCCGGGGCCATCGAGGTAGCCATGCCGTTGCTGCAACCGGTGGACATCTGGCAGGCGTCGGGGCGTTACGAGACGATGCGGGACGCGCTCTACAAGGTGAAGGACCGGGCGCAGAAGGAATGGGCGCTTTGCCCGACCGCCGAGGAGGTCATCACCACCCTCGCCGCCAATGAGCTGAGCTCCTACAAGCAGCTGCCCAAGAACTTCTACCAGGTTGGCACCAAGTTCCGGGACGAGATCCGGCCGCGTTTCGGCCTGATGCGCGCGAAGGAGTTCGTGATGAAGGACGCCTACTCCTTCGACACGACCGACGAGGGCGCGATGGCCAGCTACCGGAAGATGTATGACGCCTATACCCGGATCTTCGCGCGGTGCGGCCTGCGGTCGTTCGCGGTGGAGGCCGACACGGGCGTGATTGGCGGCAACCATTCCCATGAATTCATGATTCCGGCGGAGACCGGCGAGAATGACGTGGTGTATTGCGAGGCCTGCCATTACGCCGCCAACGTCGAGAAGGCGACCAGCGCGCTGCCGCCGACGGCCGCCCGGGAGCTCGGGGCCGCGGTCGAGAAGTTCGCGACGCCGGGCGTGGTGACCATCGAAGCGCTCGCCAAGGATCCCTACAAGGTGGCCGCCAACCGCCAGATCAAGACGCTCGTTTACCTCGCGGACAGCCAGCCGGTGCTGATCCTGCTGCGCGGCGACGACCAATTGAACGAAGCCAAGTTCATGGCCCGCACCGGGGCGGTCGCCGCCCGGCCGGCCACCGCGGAGGAAATCGTCGCGCTGCTCGGCGCGAGGCCCGGTTCGCTCGGCGCCGTGGTGAAAGTGCCCACGGGAGTCCGCGTGCTAGCTGACGAGCGCCTGCGCGGCGCCAACGACATGACGACCGGGGCCAACGAGGACGGCTTCCATTTCCGCAACGTCTCGATGGAACGCGACATCCGGGTCTCCGACTGGTTCGACCTGCGCACCGTGTCTGCCGGCGAACCCTGTCCGAAATGCGCGAAGGCGCTGAAGATCCGGCGCGCCATCGAGGTCGGCCACGTCTTCAAGCTGGGCACCAAATACAGCGATAAGCTCAACGCCACGTTCCTCGACGAAAAGGGCCAGCGCGCCCCGGCGGTCATGGGCTGCTACGGCATCGGCGTTACCCGCACGCTCCAAGCCATTATCGAACAGGGTAACGACAAGGACGGCATCCTCTGGCCGGCCAGCGTCGCTCCCTACCAGGTCTGCCTCACGCCGCTCGTGGTGGCGCCCGGCAGCGCCCCGATGGACCTGGCCGAGAAGCTCTATTCCGAGCTCATCGCCGCCGGTATCGAAGTCATTCTCGATGACCGCGACGAACGTCCCGGAAGCAAGTTCAAGGACAGCGAACTCGTGGGCTTCCCGCTGCGGGTTGGCATCGGCGAGAAGTCGCTGGCTAAGGGCGAAGTCGAGTTCAAGCCGCGCGGTGGCGCCATGGAGGCCGTGAAGGTCGAGGAGGTCGCCGCCAAGGTCATCGGCTGGGTCCGCGCCGAGCTCGCCAAGCTGCGTTGAGCGAATCCGGTTCGCGGGCTTGCCGCTGGGCAGGGGGAGCGAAATGCTCTCCGCGTGCCCCGCGTCCCGAATCCACGATTTTGCCCGCCGGTTCTCCGGTGGGCCGCGGCGTTGGCAAGTGCCGCCGTGGGGTGGCTGGCGTCCGCCGGCGAGTCGTTCAAGGCCGACCCAGGCCATTGGGCCTTCCAGCCCTTGGTGCGAAGCGGCGGCCCCGCGGATGGCGGCGGCAACGTGGTGGATGCCCGGATCCGGGGCCGCCTGGCCGGCGCGGGAATCAGCCCGTCGCCGGCGGCGGATCGCCTGACGCTGCTGCGACGGGCCTGGTTTGGATTGGTCGGCCTGCCGCCGACGCCCGAGGCGGTCGCGGAGTTCGTCGCCGACGAGCGCCCGGATGCCTATGAGCGGGTGGTGGAACGCCTGCTGGCATCGCCTCGTCATGGGGAACGCTGGGCGCAGCACTGGCTCGATGCGGCGGGCTACGCCGATTCCAACGGCTATTTCAACGCTGATTCCGACCGGCCGCTCGCCTGGCGGTATCGCGACTACGTCATCCGTTCGCTGAATCGCGACCTGCCCTTCGATCGTTTCGTGCAGGAACAGCTTGCCGGAGATGAACTGAGCGGCTGGAAACCCGGGGACCCGGCCACGCCCGAGGTCATCGAGTTGCTCGAAGCCACGCACTTCCTGCGCAATGGCCAGGACGGGTCCGGGGAAAGCGACGGCAATCCCGATGAGGTCCGGGTGGACCGCTACTACGCGCTCGAAGGGGCCGTGCAGATCATCGGGTCCAGCCTGCTCGGACTCACGGTTCAGTGCGCGAAATGCCACGACCACAAGTTCGAGCCCTTCACCCAGCGCGACTACTACGCGCTGCAGGCCGTGCTGTATCCGGCCTTCAATCCCGACCGCTGGGTGAAGCCCAATGACCGCGTCGCCGACGCCCATCCGCCGGGAGTCCTCGAGGCGTGGACCGCGCAGGACCGGGAACTCGATGCCGCCGCTGCGCGGGTGAAGGAGGAATTCGCCGCGTGGTGTCGCACCAATCGCTGGCCGGGCGTGACGATGTTCAGCGACTCCTTCGCCGGCGACAAGCCGCTCACGGAACGGTGGAGTGCGACGGTTCCGGGCGACGGAACCCCCGCCGGAACGCCGCCGGTGGGCGTGGATTCGACCGCGGCCCCCGGCGCATTCGTGCGGGACGGAGCACTTCAACTTCGCGAAAGCGGCGGCGCCGGCGACCGCTGGCTCGCCACACGGGAGACGTTCGACTGGCGTCCGGCAGCCAAAGGCGGCTGGGTCGAGGTGAGCTTCGAACTGAAGGCCCTGAAGGTGGAGGCGGCGGAGCGCCCCGCGGAACGGATCGGGTTCGTGCTCGCGGCCCGTGACTTTGCCGACCGCTCAACCAATTCCGGCGGCAATGTGCTCGTGGACGGCCATCCCGATGGCGTGACGACCGTCCACGTCGATTATCCCGGCGCGGATTCGTCATCCCGGGGCGATCTGGGCCGGACCCGTTACCAGCCGGGGCGCCGGCTCGGAGTGCGCATCACGGCGGTCGGCGAGCAACGCTACGAACTCCGCCAGATGACGGACGGATTGGCCGAGGGCAAACCCGTCACGTTGACCGCCGACGATCTGCCCCGGGGTGCCTTCGCGTTCGAGTATTGCTGTGGCCGCAGCTTCGCCGTGGACGACCTCCGGATTGAGCGCTCCGACGACACGAATCCGGAATGGTCCCGGGGCGCGGCCGAATTCCAGGCGCGGTTCGACGAACGCCAGCGCGAACGAGAGCGGCAGGAGAAGGAAATCGATGCCCGCCGGACCCCACGACCGGCCCGGATTGCCTGGGTGACGGATGCCGGTCCCGAACCTCCGTCGGTGCCGCTGTTGAAACGCGGCAATCCCAAGACGCCCGGTGAACCCGTGGCGCCGGACGTCCCCGCCTTCCTCAAGAACCACGGAAGCTCCCTGCGCTGGCCTGAGCCGGGAGCGCGCACCACCGGACGGCGGCTGGCGTGGGCGCGTTGGCTCACCGAGCCCGGTTCCCGTCAGGCGGCGTTGCTGGCCCGGGTGACGGTGAACCGCGTGTGGCAGGCCCACTTCGGCCGGGCGCTGGCCGCGACGCCGGACAATCTGGGGCAAAGCGGCACGCCGCCGGTGCAGCGCGAACTGCTCGACACGCTGGCCGCGGAATTCATTGAGTCGGGCTGGAGCCTCAAGCACCTGCACCGGCTCATCCTGCACTCCGCCACCTATCGTCAGGCGTCCACGCCGCGGCCGGAAGCGCTGGCGGCCGACCCGGACAACCAACTGCATTGGCGTTATCCGCTGCATCGGCTGGATGCGGAGGCGATTCGGGATGCCCTGCTGGCGAGCGGCGGCGGTTTGGGCGCCAAGGTGGCCGGCCCCTACGTGACGACGCCGCGGCGCGCCGATGGCGAGGTGGTCGTCGAGGAGACGCATCCGGAGGCGTTTGCGCGTTCCGTGTTCCTCCAACACCGCCGCACCCAGGTGCCGACGTTCCTTGGCAATTTCGACGCGCCTGCGCTCGTCTTCAACTGCACCCGTCGCGCCGCCACCACCATGCCGTTGCAGGCGCTCAGCCTGTTGAACTCGGAGTTCAGCCGGAACCGTGCGGCCGAACTCGCCCGGCGGCTCGAACGGGAAGCCGGGCCGGGGACGGAACCCCGCCTGCGCCTGGCGTTCCTCCTCACCTGCGGCCGGCCGCCCGAGGCCTCGGAACTGGCCGCCGCCCACGATTTTCTCCACCGGCAGGCCGAAGTTTACCGCAATGAATCCGCGGGCGAGGTTCGCGTGTGGACCGACTTCTGCCAGGCGCTCTTCGGCCTGAACCGTTTCCTCTACGTCGAATGAATCCCACCGCCGCTGACATCTCCCGCCGCGTGTTCCTGAGCCGGTCGGCCGGCGGTCTCGGGGGCGTGGCGCTGGCGCATCTGCTGGGCTCGGCGCAGGCCCGCGCGGCCGGCGTTGCGCCCGTTCCCCAGCTTCGCCCCCAGGCGCGGGCCGTCATCAGCCTGTTCCAACATGGCGGCCCGAGCCAGATGGACCTGTTCGATTACAAGCCCGAGCTGAACCGCTGGAGTGGCAAGCCCTATCCGGGCGGCGACCTGGAGGTTCACTTCGACAAGCAGGCGGGCAACGTGCTCGGGGCGCCCTACGAGTTCCATCGCCGGGGCCAGTGCGGCATGGAACTGTCCGAACTGCTGCCGCACACCGGCGCCATCGCGGACGAGATCACGCTGGTCCGCTCGATGACCACCGGTTCCGTGGACCACGAATCGGCGCTGCGGATCATCCACACCGGGCGTTTCCTCGCGGGCTTGCCGACGCTGGGCTCCTGGCTGCTCTACGGGCTGGGTTCGGAGAACGAAAACCTCCCGGCGTATGTCGTTCTCGCCGATCCGGACGGCCTGCCGGTGGACGGCGAACGCAACTGGTCTTCCGGCTTCCTGCCCGCCGTTTACCAGGGCACCCCGTTTCGCGGCGGCGAGAACCCGGTGTTTCACCTGCGGACCCCCGCCACCGTTCCTGCGGCGGCCCGCCGGAACCAGTTGGACCTGCTGGCGCAGCTCAACCGCCGGCACGCAGCGCAGCATCCCGAGAACACCGAACTGAGCGCCCGCATCGCGCAGTTCGAGACCGCCGCCCGGATGCAGGGGGCCGTGCCCGAGGCGCTGGACCTTTCCGGGGAATCCCCGGCCACGCGCCGGCTGTATGGACTCGATGATCCGGTCACCGCGGACTACGGGCGGCGCTGCCTGATCGCCCGGCGGCTGGTGGAGCGCGGCGTGCGGTTCGTGCAGCTGTTCCTGAACGGGCAGCCGTGGGACACCCACGACAAGAACGCCGAGCGGCTGAAGGGACTGTGCGCCCGCACCGACCGGCCGAGCGCGGCCCTGGTCCGCGACCTGAAGTCCCGCGGGTTGCTCGATTCCACGGTGGTGCTGTGGACCGGTGAATTCGGCCGCCTGCCGATTTCGCAGGGCAAGGACGGACGCGATCACAACCGGCACGCCTTCTCGCTCTGGGTGGCGGGCGGCGGTTTCCGGGCCGGCCATGCGCATGGGGCCACCGACGACTTCGGCTACCGGGCGGTCCACGACCCGGTGAGCGTCCACGATTTCCACGCCACCCTGCTGCACCAGTTGGGCCTCGACCACGACCGGCTCCGGTTCCCGCACGAAGGCCGCGAAGCCAGCCTGACCGATCCCGAAGTCACCGGCGCCCGCCTGGTGCCGGCGCTGCTGGCGTAGGGAATGGAATGAAGATCCTCTACCCGGTCGCGAAATTTCAGACTGCCGGTCCGGGCTCGTTCACCAATCTCAGTCAAGGAACCTTCCTTCTCGTGCCATGAAATCTCTTGCCCTTGCATATCTCGTTCTTTCGTCAGCCGCAGCAGAGTGTGCGGCATTTCAAGGTCTCGGATTTGATGAACTGAACTTTCCAGACGAATTTCCAGTGCCCATCCCGGGCTCACCGATCAGTTCAGTCGCCCATGAATGGATGCTGAAGGGGTGGAATGTTAGTAACGGCGTTGGCTATAACTATACCCAGCCGTTCGAAGGTTGGTCGAGCCTTCTGGTTCCTCGCTGATTCCAGTGGCTCGCTGGGATAGCATGGTCGGCGGCAATGATACCTGAAAAGGCCTTTGAGCGGTTGTTGGGGCTGGACGAGAGCTGGGCCGTGGTGGCCGCCGAGTATG
>Ga0169931_10000094_pt1 | contig 128249 bp, 111 predicted proteins | sample Kivu_15m_20L_FD_129675 | JGI IMG/M metagenome (GOLD analysis project Ga0169931, IMG submission 129675) | Freshwater microbial communities from Lake Kivu, Western Province, Rwanda to study Microbial Dark Matter (Phase II) - Kivu_15m_20L... | ecosystem: Environmental > Aquatic > Freshwater >... | reverse complement strand
GGTGGTCATCCACGAGGCAAAGGGGCGCTCCTTGTCATCCTCCCGCCCACGCGGGCCGAACGCGGCCTGCGGACGCGAGCGGTCGCCATCGCTGCCCGGTCGGGTCATGCCCGGCAGTTCGATCTGGAGCCGCTCAGTGGCCAGCGCGTAAAGCTGAGGACGCAAAATCTGGCCAGCGGCGGCAAAGTCCTTCTGCGTGACGGCTTTCAAGACATCCGGTTGCTTTGCGATCTCCGCGAGGCGTGAGGAAAGCGCCTCGCTGCGCTTTTTCTTCGCCGAGGTGAAGGAGCCGATCTGCGCCTCGAACTGCTCCTCGAACAAACGGCGGTAGGCCGCCATGAACTTCCACTCCGCCAGCAGCAGCGTGGCGATGGTGATGCCCGCGACGACGGGAAAGACGGTGAAAATGAGCCGGGCGCGAAAACTGGAGAACCACTTCATGAATTGATGGACGTGCGATACGCGGAATGAACACCGCGTCGAGCCAGATGGTTGCTCACCGCACGCGTTTCATCGTGTAAGTGCCGCGATCCATGGAGCATTCGTAGCAGGCATTGAAGGCATCGCCCTTGATCGTGCCGTGGTAGCGGTAAAGGCCGCCCGCCCAGTCGGGCATTTTGTGCTCGCCTTTGAAGATGTAGGTGCCGTCCTTCTGCTTCTGCACGTTGTGGATGGCCTTGTAGCTTCCGCTGAGGATCTTCATCCAGGTGGCGTGGTAGAAGAACTGCATCGGTGCGGCTCCTGGCGGCACCTTGCCTGGAATACATTGATAGCATCCAGGCTCGCCAACAACGCAGCGCAACTTGCCATGATGACCGTTCGCCGCGCTGAGCCAGGTTCCTTCCCACTTGCCGCTTGCTCCCTGGGCAGCCGGGGCTTTTTTCCACGCGGCAAGAAAATCACTGCCGCAGGAGGGAAGAAGGGTCAAAACGAGGGCGAAAACCGCCAGCTTGGTAAGAGTGCAGGACTTCATGGGGGTGGTGTGGTGGTTGTTGGCATCGAACGCATCCAGACGCGCCTGTTTTTCGTTCGTCAATCGTCATTTCCGCTCTTGCCCCGTTCCGACTCCGCTCTACCTAGCAAACAACTTCAACCCCTAACCACCCCAACGCCATGGCCCACACCCTGCCCCCGCTCCCTTACGACAAGACTGCCCTCGAGCCCCACATCGACGCCACCACGATGGAAATCCATCACGGCCGTCATCACAACGCCTATGTGACCAACCTCAACAACGCCATCGCTGGCAAGGCTGATCTTGAAGCGATGTCCATCGAGGATCTGTGCAAGAACATCTCCAAGGTGCCCGCCGACATCCAAGGGCCCGTCCGCAACAACGGGGGCGGTCACTTCAACCACACGTTGTTCTGGAACATCATGGGCCCGAATGCCGGTGGCGCTCCCTCCGGCGCGCTCGGTGACGCTATCAATGCCGCCTTCGGCAGCTTCGACGCTTTCAAGGAAGCCTTCGCCAAGGCCGGTGTGACCCGTTTCGGCTCCGGCTGGGCTTGGCTCGTAGTCAAAGATGGCAAGCTGGCCATCACCTCCACGCCGAACCAAGACAACCCGCTCATGGACGGCTCCGGCACGCCGATCCTCGGCTGCGACGTCTGGGAGCACGCCTACTACCTCAAGTATCAGAACAAGCGCCCCGACTACATCGCCGCTTGGTGGAACGCCCTGAACTGGTCCGCCGTCGCCGCAAACTACACGGCCGCTCTTGGCTGATTCCGCTCTTTGATCTCCTCCCCAAAGCGCGGAACGGTCACCCCGTCCCGCGCTTTGTCGCTTTAAGCCCCATCTCTGAATCCATTCGACATTCGCCATTCTGGTTTCGTCATTTCCGCCATGGCACTCATCCTCCATAAGCTCCGCAGCGGCCTGATCTACTCGCAGGCTTTCGCGGAGTATTTGGACTCGAAGCACAACATCGAGCACTTCGGCCATCCCGGCGAAGTTTTGCACCTCGACTACGTGCGATGCAGCCAGGGCGATCTTGCGGGCCAGGAATGGTGGCAGCTTTTGTGGATCAGCGGCATGAACGCGCCCTCCGCGCACCGTCACCAGATCGGCGACGTGGAGGTTTTCATCTCGAAGCAGGCCATGCGCGGGCTGAAGAACCGGTTGCTGCATTTCGATGGACAGAATGTGGTCGTGAAGAAATGACGAAACCAGATTGGCGAATGACGAATGAAGCCGGGATGACCAAGGCTGCTTCATGGAATTCGCCATTCAGGCTTCGACATTGATTCCTCATTCGCCATTCTGATTCCGTCATTCCAACCATGCCCACTCTCGCCGACATCGGAGAAGACAAGCTCATCCGCCGCCTCATGCGCGGGGTGAAGCTCGATCGTGATGTTATCGCGGGTGCAGGGGATGACTGCGCAGTGGTGCGCAGCACGAAAAACGAGCACGCGCTGCTCAAAACCGACGCGCTGGTGCAGGACGTGCATTTCACCCTCGAAACGCCGCCGAAGCTCATCGGGCGGAAAGCCATCGCACGTGTCGTCAGCGATTTCGCGGCCATGGGCGGTACGCCACGGCATGCCATGATCACCTTGGTCGCTCCGCCGAGCATGGAGGTGGAGTTCCTCACCGACGTTTATCGCGGCATGAAGGCCATCGCGAAGGATTACGGCATCAATCTCGTCGGTGGCGAGACTTCACGCGGCCTGGTGCTCATGCTTTCGATCTCCATGACCGGCACGGTGCCGTCGAGGCGCTGGCTTTCACGCAGCGAGGGCCAAGCGGGCGATATTCTGCTCGTCACCGGCCGTCTCGGCGGCTCGATCAAGGGCAAGCACCTCAAATTCACCCCGCGCCTCGAAGAAGGCCGCTGGCTCTCCGAAAATGCGCATCCGCACGCGATGATGGACATCAGCGATGGCCTCGCGAAGGACCTGCCGCGTCTCGCTTTGGCCAGCGGCACGCATTTTCAGGTCAATGTGGCCTCGCTGCCTTGCAATCCCGGCTGCACCTTCGACCAGGCTTGGGGTGACGGCGAAGACTACGAACTCCTCATCGCCGTGAACCCGCGCACGCTGCGTTCCTTGAAGAACAAATGGAGCGAAGCCTTCCCCAGCTTGCCGCTCACCGTCATCGGCAAACTCGTTCCCCCCGGCGAAGGTCGCCCGCCGGACTTCGAAAGCACCGGCTGGGATCATTTTGCACTCAGCGCTGACGCATGACCACGCTAGTCACCGCCGACGAAGCCCGCACCTGGGGCATGCAACTCGCGAATTCGCTCTCCGCAGGGGATGTGATCGCCCTGTGTGGCAATCTGGGCGCGGGAAAGACGCAGATCACGCGTGGCATCGTTGCGGGCATGAATTCGCAGGCTGAAGTGACGAGTCCCACTTTCACGCTGGTGCACGAATACCTTGATGGCCGGCTGCCGGTGTTCCATTTCGACTTCTACCGCATGGAAAGCGCCGCCGAGGTCATCGGCATCGGTTGGGACGAGTTTTTCGCCGAACCGGGCGTCATCATCGTCGAGTGGGCGGACATGTTTCCCGACTTGATGCCACCGAACACACGCTGGTTTCACATCGAAACCTTGCCGGATGGCTCGCGACGTGTCACGGAAGGGCCGCTCGCGAAATGAAGCAGACCCTCCTCGCCCTCGATCTCTCCACCGCCCACGGCAGCATCGCTGTCGTGCGGGGCGATGCGGTGTTGTTCGAGGCGTCGTTTCAGTCCGAGCGCTCACACAACGCGCAGGTCTTTGCGCCGCTGCGGGAGGCACTCGTCGCTGCGGGTGATGACCTGACGGGAATTGTCATTGGCATCGGCCCGGGTTCCTATACCGGCGTTCGGATCGCGATCGCTGCGGCGCAAGGCATCGCGTTGTCGCGAAATGTGTGGTGCGTCGGTTGGTCGTCGCTCACCGCGCCTGACTTTGACGCACCAGCCGGCTATTCGGTCCTTGGTGATGCACGGCGGCAGAGCTTTTATGTCGCCCGTGTCGAGAATGGCCGTCTTTTGCCGAGTATCGAAACTGTTTCACCAGAAGCAGCCCGCGAACGCGTTTCAGGAGGTGATTGGCTGACGTTAGATGCCAAAGTGCCGCTCGGAATCGAGCAGGTGAGATTGGCTAGGCCTTGCGCGAGGCGTTTGGCGAAAAATGTGCAGGCGTTGAGTGCGGCCGAGGTGGCCGAACTAGCCGCACAACCGCTGACCCCGCATTATTTGGCCGAGGCCTTCATCACCCAGGCCAAACGTCCTTTTTCAGTTTCACCACGCTAAACTCATGACTCCCGAACCCATCTCCAACCACGTTTCTGTCTGGGGCGAAGGCCCGATCTGGCACAACGACCGCCTGCTTTACGTCGATATCGAAGCGCACAAGATCATCGCCTTCACACCGGACACGGGTGACGAGAAGATCTGGGATGTCGGCCAGCGCGTTGGCACCGTGGTGCCGCGAGCGAAAGGCGGACTCGTTTGGGCGGGGGACGACGGCTTCTTTTTCCTCGATGAAGCGAGCGGCCAGAGTACGGCGATCGCCGATCCAGAGCCCAACATGCCGGACAACCGCTTCAACGACGGGAAATGCGATCCTGCGGGCCGTTTGTGGGCTGGAACGATCTGTTTGAAGAAGCGCGCCGAGGCCGCGCTCTACTGCCTGCACACCGACCTGCGGGTTGAGAAGAAATTTGCACCCGTGACGAACTCGAACGGCATCATCTGGAGCCGTGACAAGAGCATCATGTATTACATCGACACGCCGAGCAAAAAGGTGCGCGCTTTCGATTTTGATAGCGCTGCGGGCGTTATCAGCAACGAACGCGTGGTCTGGGACACGAGCGCGGACGCCTCCGTGCCGGACGGCATGACCATCGACAGCGAGGACCGTCTGTGGGTCGCGTTTTGCCATGGAGGGAAGGTGGTGTGCTTCAATCCGAACACGCAAAAGGTCGAGATGCAGATCAACTTTCCCTGCATCGAAACGACCGCCTGCGCCTTTGGCGGCCCCGATTTGCGCGATCTGTACATCACTACGGGGCAGAAACCCGGATTGGCGGAGCCGCTGGCCGGACGTTTGTTCGTCTGCCGTCCAGGTGTGCAGGGCATGCCTGCTTCATCGTTTGGCGGCTGATCATTCAAACAGCTCCATTTGGCCGCCGGGATCACGCGGGCGACGAAAGGCATCCGCACTGACCTGCGGGCGGCGGTGGAGCATGCCAGCGCGTTGGATGGACACGCGGAACAGAGCGGCGATTTGATCCGACCAGACGCCCACGCCTTTGAGGCGTTTGCCGAACTCGCCATGCGAAAGCGTTTTGCCCTGAGTTTCCTCAATGCGGCTGAGGATCTTGTCGCGCATGCCGGGAAAATGCAGGTCGAGCCACTCACGGAAGACATCTTTCACCCCGAACGGCAGTCGAACGACGGTGTAACCCGCGAATTGCGCCCCGGCAGCGTGAGCGGCATCGATGAGGGCGGGAATTTCGGAATCGTTCAAGCCGGGAATGATCGGCGCGGTGGAGACGCCCACGGGAACGCCGGCCTCGCTCAGGGTGCGAATCGCTTCCAGGCGCATTTTGGGCGAAGAGGCCCTCGGCTCCAGCTTGCTGGCCAGCCCTGGATCGAGCGTGGTGATGGAGATGTAAACGGCGGTGGCGTGATGACGGGCGAGTTCGGCGAGAAGATCGACATCACGCGTGATCAGGTGGTTTTTCGTGATGAGAACGACCGGATGCCGCGCCTCGGCCAAAACTTCGAGACAACCCCGGGTGATGCGCAGCTTTTTTTCGATGGGCTGATACGGGTCGGTGACGCCGCTGAGGGAAAGATAGGCCGGTTTGTAGGACGGTTTGAGCAATTCAGCTCGGAGCAGGGCAGGGGCGTCTTCTTTGACCATGATGCGTGACTCAAAGTCCACGCCGGAGGAGAAGCCGAGGTATTCGTGCGTGGGCCGGGCGTAGCAGTAGGCGCAGCCGTGCTCGCAGCCCCGGTAGGGATTCAAACTTGCCTCGAAGGGCAGGTCGGGGCTGCTGTGCTTCGAGATGATCGACGAGGAGTGATCCCGGAAGAATTTCGTCGCGATCTTTTCGGGCGCCTCACCCGGGTCGTAGTCCACATGAAGCTCGGCGAAGCGCTGGACAGGGTTGGAGCCTGCGCCGCGACCGCGAATGCCCGGGCTTTGCATGGACGGTGCTCCATTTCTCAAGCCGCCGCATGTGGCGCAGCGACTCCGCGGCGGCGAGCGATGAATTCTTCTGCCAAGGCCCGGTAGGACACCGCACCACGGCCTGAGGGCTCGTACTCAATGATGCTTTTGCCAAAGCTGGGGGCCTCACCAAGGCGGACGGTGCGTGGAATGATGGTCTGATAGACTGTTTCGCCGAAGTAGTTGCGGACGTCGTTCACGACCTGGTTCGCCAGATTGGCCCGACTGTCGTACATGGTCATCACGATGCCTTCGAGCAGGAGATTGGGGTTCGCCCCGCAATCCCGGATCTGCTGGGTGATGCTGACGATCTTTGAGAGACCTTCGAGACCGAAATACTCGCACTGGATGGGCACCACCAACTCATCGGCGGCTGCGAGGGCGCCCGTCATGAGAACGCCGAGGGAGGGCGGGGTGTCCAGGATCGCGTAGTCGAAATGACCGGAGGCTCGCAGCGGGGCCAGCACTTCCTTCAGGCGCGCGAGGTGGTTGCCGGATTGCGCCAGTTCGATCTCGCAGCCAGCGAGTTCCTGATGTGATCGTATGATGGAAAGGTTTGGCAGCCGAGTGCTGCGGATGGCATTGCGCGGGTCCTGACCCTCCACGAGAGCTGCATAAATGCTGCCACCCTCCTCTTGGGCGAGTCCGAGACCGCTGGTGGCGTTGGCCTGCGGGTCGAGATCGACCAGTAGGACGCGAACCCCGAGCTGAGTGAGGCATGCGGCGAGGTTGACGGCGGTGGTGGTCTTTCCGACCCCGCCTTTTTGATTGGAGATGGCAACGATCCGCATAGGCACTTGGCGCTGGACTTTGGCGAGAAACGATGGGACACGCCAGAAAGAAATGGAGATCACGGAGAAATGGCTCAGTGAAATCGGCGGCTGGCAGGTCATGAAGGCCGCCCGGGGGCTGGCAGATGCCGGATTGGCCTCTGTCACCAGCGCCGAGGATGGCCTGATTCGCGGCGTGGCAGGCAGTGGGAAGATGAAATTCACCACCGGACTGAAAATCCGCAGCCGCAGTGATGTGGAGAACGTCTGCACCTGCCCCCACGCACGACGCAGCGGCCAAATGTGCGAGCACGCGCTTGCGGTGGCGCTAATGCGTGTGCGCTCCAAGGCCCTGCCAGCACGAGGAAGCGACAAAGGCAGCCCCAGCCGACTGGTGGCAGGCGATGCAAGCCGTGTCCCAGAACAGCCGAAAAGCAGTGTGCCGCCGCCGCCCCCGATCCAGGCCACAGTGCCCGGTCGGTTCTCGATCTACCTGCCGGAGACCGTGCTCCAAGGGCAGGCGAGGGAGCCTTTTGGGGTGTTTGTGAAGTTCGACGCTGGTGGTGAGGGGGAAACGTCCGCCTTTGCTGGCTGGCTGGCTGCCCAAGGCGTCAAACAGCCCCACAGCCTGCCCATTTCACTCCGTGGCGAGTCGGTGACCACCTTCCTCCTGACTCTGGCCGACCATCCCCGCGTTTTTGCTGGCAAACCCAACGGGAAAGAAATCCGCCTTCAGGTCGCCGCTGAGCCGGTGCGCCTGCCTCTTTCGGTCGAGTCCATCGGCGAGGGCAAGGTGCGGCTGCAATTGGGCGGCGAATCACACAAGCCGGTCCTGGGTGCATGGTGGTTGTGCCGCGAAACGCAGGTCCTCTTTCGGCAGCCTTCGCAGCACCTGGAACTGGCGGGCTTGGCGGCTGAACTAGGGCAAAAAAGCGTTATCAAGCCGTTACATTGGTTGGCGACCCAAGGTGAGCTTTTGGGGGAGTCCTTTCAGTTGGATCTGCAAGGAGCTGCTCTGGAACGGTTTCATGTTTCGCCGGTGCCATGTGAGTTTGAAGTGCATCTGGAGGGCTCTTTGCAGAGCCTTGAGGCGAAAATCTGGGCGCGTTACGGCCCTCATCGGTGGCCCGTTACTTTGGAGCCGCTCAAGAATGCACTGTTTCCAATCCATGATGATGGAAATGAGTGCACTTTTTACGTTCAGAACAGAAGCGAAGAACTCAAGCTTTTGGGTCATCTGGAGCGGCTTGGATTTCAATTTGTAACGCTAGAGTCGTTGCAAATGAAGCGTGAGGATAACGTTCTCAAGTTCTATGCTTCTGATCTCGAAGGCTTGAAGAGAAGAGCCCAAGTCATCGAAGGGGAACGCTGGCGTAACGCAATTCGAGGGGTTCAAAGAATCGCCCCACAGACCCGTTTCGTGCCAACGGAGGCCCGGGCCGGAGGTGGGGAGTGGTTGAGCATGGAATTCGCCTACGAGTCGGTGGATGGCTTCCGCTTGCCGCGAGCGGAGGTGCTGCGCCTGGTGCGGTCTGGTCAGCGGTCTGTTCAGTCACGCGGGAAGCGTTACATTTTGGACCTGGAGGCGGTGGATGAGCTGGAGGAGGCGCTGCGAGATGTCCCGCTGCAACTGACCCCCGAAGGTGCCCGGGTGCATGGAGCGCATGCGGCCTACTTTGGGGCTGCTGATGATCCCCAAGCTCAGAAGTTGGTTTCCAGCGATGAAGTCCAGGCGCAGATCGGTCCATTGGCCGCCTTGCTGCGCCCCTACCAGATGGAGGGTGTGTGCTGGATGACGTCCCAGATTCTTCGAGGTCGAGGAGGGGTGCTGGCTGACGAAATGGGCTTGGGTAAAACGGTGCAGAGCATTGCGCTGGCACTGTTCTTGAAGCAGCAGAAGCCTGACTGCGGCCCCGTGCTCGTGGTTTGCCCCAAATCGTTGCTGGGGAATTGGCAGGCGGAGTTTGAGCGCTTCGCCCCTCACCTGAAGGTGCTCCTGGTGCAGGGAAGTGGCCGTGAAAAGGCCTTGGCTCAGATTTCCGAGAATGACGTGATATTAACGTCTTATCAATTGGTGGTCAGAGACATTGAGTTTTACCAAAAGGTCCAATTCGGCCTCATTTTGCTCGATGAGGCCAGTTTCATCCGGAATCCGGACACGGACGCTGCGAAAACGCTGCGCAGCCTGAAGGCGGACGGTAGGGTGGCCCTGACGGGCACCCCCTTGGAGAACGGAGTGCGAGATTTGTGGTCGATCTTCCAGTTTGCTCTGCCTGGCTACCTCGGAAACCAGAAGTCGTTCCAGGAACGGTTTGAAAGCCCGATTCAGGGCGGATTGGACCTGCCTGCCGGGCGGGCGGCGGCGTTCCGACTGCAAAAGCTGACCCAGCCTTATTTCCTCCGGCGCACCAAGCGGCAGGTTTTGAAGGATCTGCCGGAGAAGATCGAGCAGGTGCTCTGGTGTGCCCCAAGCGCTGCACAAGCCGAGTTTTACCGCAAAATCCTCGAAGAAGGCCGGGAGGAGATCAAGACCGCCCGCCGTCGTTCCGGCCAAAATGGGGCGAAGATGACCATGTTCACCGTGCTTTTGAGGCTGCGGCAGGTTTGCTGCGACCTGAGGCTGACCGGCATCCGCCCGGAGACGCTGACAGGGCTGGGGACGGACGATTTATCCGGCAAGTGGCCTGCTTTGCTCGATCAGGTGGGGACCGCGCTGGAGTCGGGGGGGAAGGTGCTTGTTTTCAGCCAGTTTGTTCAGTTCCTGCGTCTGATGCGGGACCGGTTTCAGGAGCAGAGGCATGAGCTGGCCTACCTCGATGGCAGTAGCCAGGACCGGTCGGCGCAGGTGGACCGCTTCCAAAAGGACCCGAACTGCCGCATCTTCCTCATCAGTCTCAAGGCGGGTGGTTACGGCCTGAATCTCACCGCCGCTGATTGCGTCATCCTCGCCGATCCGTGGTGGAATCCGGCGGTGGAAGCCCAGGCGATCGACCGTGCCCACCGCATTGGGCAGCAGAAGGTGGTCAATGCTTACCGGCTGGTGACGCGTGGCACGGTCGAGGAACGCATTTTGAAGCTGCAGGCCCAGAAACGCGGTCTGGTGGAGGCCACCCTGAATGACCAAGCACCGTTGATGGAAGGTCTGAGCGAGGCCGAGCTCGAATCATTGATCGAGTAGGTGGACGTAGGACGAGCGTGGCGGCAGCCCGCTCGTCTCACAGTGCGCACGTTGGCGCAGCGGGCACCAAACAGCCGGGCGGGCTGTCGCCACACCCGGCCTACAGCGCTCGCTTGATGGCTCCAAGATGGCGCGAGCCGTAACCATGCAGTCGAACGCTGTCAGCTACACCTCCAACTGAATTCCCAGTTCAATGACCTGCCGTGGCGGGAGGTCGAAGTAGCCGGTGGCGGGGCGGGAGATGCGGGAGAGGAGGACGAAGAGCTTCTTGCGCCACTCGGCCATCTTGCCGGGGCCGTTGGTGAGGAGCACCTCGCGGCTTTGGTAGAAGGTGATGGTGTTGCGTTTGACCTTGCCCTTGGTCTCGAGCGCTTGGCAGAGGTCTTGAAACACATCGGGCGACTCGGAGAATCCGTAACGGAGCACGACCCGGAAAAAGTCGTCGTGAAACTCCTCGACCTCGAAGCGCTCGGCATCGGCGACGTGCGGTTTCTCCTCGAAGCGGACGGTGAGGAGGACGACCTGTTTGTGGAGGGCCTTGTTGTGCTTCAAATGATGCAGCAGGGAGAGCGGTAGCCCTTCAGCGGACGCGGACATGAAAACCGCCGTGCCGGGCACGCGGATGATGCGGTCCTTTTTGATCTCATCGACGAGGAAGCTGACAGGCAGGCGTCCGCGCAGCATGGCTTGATAGAGAATGCTGCGGCCATCCATCCACGTCTTCATGATGATCCACATGCAGAGGCCGATCACGAGGGGGAACCATGCGCCGGCAAAGAATTTCAGCAGGCTGCCGGAAACGTAGCCGAGTTCAAAGACAAGGAAAATGCACACAGGCAGCGCTGCCTTCCACACAGGCCACTTCCAGACATGGCAGGCCACGAGGGCGAACAGGACGCTGGTGAAGGTCATGTCCAGCGCCACGGACAGGCCGTAGGCGGCGGCGAGGTTGGTGGAGGACTCGAAATGAAACACCAGCGCCAGGCAGGCCACCATGAGGAGGTAGTTCACCTGCGGCATGTAGATCTGCCCCCGAACGTCAGGGTTGGTGTGGATGATTTTCAGGCGCGGCAGGTAGCCGAGTTGCACCGCCTGCTGCGTGAGCGAGTAAACGCCGGTGATCATGGCCTGGGACGCGATGATCGTGGCCGCCGTCGCCAGCAGGATGACCGGGATCAGCGCCGGCTTGGGCACAAGGCTGAAGAAGTGATGGTAATCCGGCTTCAGTGAAGCCTCGACATCCGAGAGCACCAGCGCGCCCTGGCCGAGGTAATTCAGCATCAACGCTGGCAGAACGATGATGAACCAGCTCCGCACCAGCGGCGGCCGGCCGAAGTGCCCGATGTCCGCATACATCGCTTCGCAGCCGGTCACGGCCAGCAGGACGAGCCCCATGAGCACGAAGCTCTCGTGCCCATGGTGAAGCAGAAAGTCCACGCCGTGATGCGGCAGCAGTGCGGCGAACACACCCGGGTAGGCGCTGATATTGATGATGCCGAGAACCGCGAGCGTCAGGAACCAGAGCACCATGATCGGTCCGAAGGCCACGCCGATCCGCGCTGTGCCGTGTTTTTGCACCAGGAAGAGGCCGAAGATGATGGCGGCGGCAATCGGAACGACATAGTGCGCGAGGTCGGTGCCAATCTGAGCATCCAGCAAGGCGAGACCTTCCACCGCCGAAAGCACTGAAATGGCCGGCGTGATCATCCCATCGCCATACAGAAGGCACGCCCCGAAAATGCCACCCAGAACCACCCCGGCGGTCGTTTGCGCGTTGAACCGCTTGGCGGAGCGAAACAGCGTCAGCAGTGCGAACATGCCGCCTTCGCCCTGGTTCGTGGCACGGGTGATGAAGCCCAGGTACTTGAAGCACACCATCACGATGAGCGACCAGAACATGAGTGACAGCGGCCCCAGCACATCCAAGGGCACGCCCACGTGGGGCGGTGCATGATTGAGGCTCTCTTTGAGCGCGTAGAGCGGGCTGGTGCCGATGTCCCCGAAAACCACACCCAAGGCCACCAGGGCCAGGGTCCCACTGTTTGAGTTCTTGTGTTCTGACATGAAGAGTCTTCGGGGGATTCCCAAAGCCCTGTTTATTTGAGGGACTGACGCTGTTAGCCAGCGGGGAGGGGGATGCAAGGGACAGTTCGGCGCAACGGCCTGTGTGAATGAACAGTGTTTCGGCTCACTTCACGCCCAGCTTAGCGATTTCCGCCTCACTCAGGCTGCGCTCAAACAGGGCGATCTCATCCAGGCGCCCCTCCCAGTTCGAATCGTTGTCGCTCCGTCCGCCGAAGAAGTATTCGCCCGATGGCTGGAAAGGGTCTCGGGCGCTCTCGGCTTGAAGTTCGAGCACTCCATTCAAGTAAATGCTCACCTTCGGTCCGTCGCGGACGAGCACCAGATGCTGCCACTGCCAGCGTGGGATCTCGGTTTTGCCCGCCACCAGGCCTTGCGTGTCCGTGCCTGAAAAGAAGATCAATTTTCCAGTGTGCCCGCTCTTGCCGCCGATGCCGACATGATCGCCCTGCCGGCTGAGACCGTGATCATGGCCTTGGGAAAACAACCAGCCGCTCGTGTCACGTCCGTCATTCGGCATGCCGTTCCAGAACCAGAGCGAAACCGAGTAATGATCAGGATAACCCACCGACCTCGACCGAATGCGTGCGCCGACAAGATGCGGCGCGCGGTTGGTGTCGCCGTTCGCACAAAAGCTCCCTGACTTCGGTCCTTCGAGATAGTAGGCCACATCGCGCTCGTAAACGGCATCTCGCCCGTGCCCGCTCGCATCCTCCGCCACCGGGCCAGTGAACTCGTTCAAGCGCCAGTAAGCGGTGGGTTTCAGCGCCAGCACGGCTTTTGCCGCCTCGCCATCGCTCAGCTTCCAGCCATGACGCGGTGCATTGGCGGCTTTTTCGAGCATCTCGATGGCGGCGGCGGTGATTTTCGGTTCCGCATTCACCTCGAGACCGGCGGAACGTGCCGCCCAGGTGTTGTAGCCGCCCCAGGCATGCATCTCCGGCGGCGGGATGTAGCCATCGCCGCCGTTGGCGAGTTCGATGACCATGTTGTGGGGCAGGGGACTGGCCGCTTTGATCTTCAAGCCGGTGATCGCGTACGTTTCGTTCGGCGTCGTCGCGATGCCGATGTCCCCAAGTCGCAAGGCCTGCACCACGATCTCCGTCTGCTGCCGCTCATTCAGGATGATCTGCTCACGCGCATACACTTCCGTCGGTGTCTTCGCCAAGCGATTTCCCATCTCCGCCACGATGCGTTGCGCCCATTCGAGCCGCTGCTTGTCCGGCACGCGGTATTTCAGCGTCATGCGCTTCTCCGCCATCGCGATCACGGGTTCGTTGCCATATTTGATGCCTGCATACGCCTTCATCGCAATGTCGAGCAAGCCGTTCGTGTATTCGACGATGGTCGGCTTCGGGCGGTCCTTTTCCGGCACGGTGTAGTCCACGCGGTAAATGTCCCCGCTGCATCCATGCGACATGATGCCCACCATTTGGCCTTTCGGGTCGATGCGCTGCTTCAATCCTTCCGAAAACAGCCCGAAGTAGTCGGCGCTGATGTCCTTGTCGCCGAAGTAGTGCATCGAAAAGTTCGCCAGCACTGCCAGCGGCCTGCCGTCCTTCGTTTGGATCGAGATCAGCGCGAGATCGGGGTCTTCCGGCCCGGATTCACCCACCGCGTCGTCCCATTTGGCACCCGCATGCATATTGGCGCGCACGGTCAGGTTGCCGAAAGGGTCTTCCGCTAGCTTGTCCGGTCGCCGAATCCACTGCCGCAGCGCCGTGAACTCCGCCGCGTTCGCCTTCGCAAAGCCGATGCGCGCCGGTTGCATCGCCGCCTGCGCTGCCGCGATGGCCTCGACGAGCTTCTCTTTCAAAAAGGGCACGTAATTCGGGTCCGCATCGGTGCCGAGGCATCCCATCGACGCTGGGGCCGAATGCGCGTGTGTGGCCGAGATCAGCATGTGATCCGTGGCGATGCCCGTCTTGGCCGCAGCCATCTTCTTCGCCTCATCGAGCAGTTCCCGGCCCATCATGCAACTGTCCGCCACCACGATGGCGATCTGCTCCTTCCCGTCCGTCGCCACAATCGCCCGTGCGTTCACCCGCGTGTTGATCTTGTCCACGTAACGACTCATCATGCCACCGTTCACCAGCACCGGCAATTTCGGCGGCGTGATGTCGATCACCGCCGCCCCAGCTTTGAACTCGGCATAAATCGACGAGGTGAGAAACAGAAGGGTCAGCAGGAAAAGTCTATGAGTCATGGCCCGTGAAGTACGATCACGAACGGCATGCTCTTCCGCCTCTGCGTACGTTGTTCACGCTTCAGCGTGCCTAAGTCTTCGCTAACACGCTGAAGCGTGAACAACGTACGGCCTTGCGGCCATCACTTCACCATCTTCAGATAAGCCTCGGCGTAGCGTTTGCCGAGCTCGCGGAACGATGCGGAGTCGAAGTGAACCTTGTCGCCCTTGTGCTTCAAACCCTCCGCGCTGACAAAGGCGGTGTGCGGCACTTTTTTCGCCAAGTCCTGATGCGCCTGATCGACGATGGCCTTCTCGGGATTCCACGGCACGTCGTCGAATTTGCCCATCTGCCCGGCGATGAAAGGCACCTCCGGCGACTTCACCAACTCGCGGAAACGCTGCACCAGATTGTGCAGCCTCTGTTCGTAACTGGGGGCCTCCAGCGCCTTGCTGTCTGACTCACCTTGATGCCACAAGATGCCTTTCAAGGTGCCCGCAGGCAGGGCGACTTCGACACGCTTCGCCATGTCGTCCCAGGGGTGGGTTTGCGTGTCGGCAAAAAGCACTCCCGGCGTCCAGGTGCTGATGGGGGATCCGCCAACCGCGCACGGAATGAGACCGATCGTCACGCCCGGGTTCGCCTCCGCGACGATTTGGCCGAAGGTCTTGCCGAGGCCGACGCCTGCCGCCGCTTTGTCGAAATGCATCGGATCAGTGGCGGACACCCACTTCCCCTCTTTGCTCAGCATGAGCACGCGTGGATGCGGCGTCTGGTCCTGCGCCTCCACCACACCGCGTCCCGCCATGTTCGACTGCCCGACGAGCAGGAAGAGCCAGAATTTGTCCTTCGCAGGCGGAGAAACCTCCTGCGCGAAGGTAAGTGTGGTCCAAAAGAGTGTGGTGAGGAGCAGAAAAGAGCGAATCATGGTGGATGAGGGGAAAACGCGCAGTCGCCGCAGTTGTTGCCAATGCGGCAGGAATTACTTCAGCGTCCTTTTCAGCCACGCGATCATTTGCGCAGCAACTAGGCTACTTTACCCGATGACCTCCGGCCACTCCGTATGGAAGAACTGCCCCTCTGGCTTATCGAGGCGCTCATACGTATGAGCTCCGAAGAAATCTCTTTGGGCTTGGAGGAGGTTGGCGGGGAGGCGTTCGGCGCGGTAGCTGTCGTAGTAGCCGAGGCTGGCGCTGAACGCAGGAACCGGGATGCCGTTGAGGGTGGCGATGCTGACCACTTCACGCCAGTTTTGCTGGGTCTTGCTGAGCACGTCTTTGAAGAACGGGTCGAGCATGAGATTGGCCAGATTGGCGTTGGTGCGGTAGGCGTCGGTGATGCGGTTGAGGAAGCGGGCGCGGATGATGCAACCGCCGCGCCAGATGGCGGCGATGCGGCCGAGGTCGAGGCCCCAGTTCTTCTTCTCGCCCATGGTTTTGATGAGGTCGAGACCCTGGGCGTAGCTGATGATCTTGGAGGCGTAGAGGGCGTCGTGGACTTTTTTGACCAGTTCCTTCTTGTCGGTGGTGATGTTGACCTTCGGGCCGGTGAGCTGGGTGCTGGCGGCGACGCGCTGCTTTTTCTGGCTGGAGAGGATGCGGGCCTCGACGGCGGCGTTGATGGTGCTGATGACGACGGCGTTTTCGGCGGCGTTGAGCAGGGTCCACTGGCCGGTGCCTTTCTGGCCGGCTTTATCGACGATGAGTTCGACGACGGGCTTGCCGGTTTCGGGGTCTTTTTGCTCCAAAGCCTTGCCGGAGATCTGGATGAGGTAGCTGAGGAGGTCGCCCTCGTTCCACTCGTTGAAGATGGCGGCCATCTCGTCGGTGGTGAAGCCGGCGTGCTTGAAGATGTTGTACGCTTCACAGATGAGCTGCATGTCGCCGTATTCGATGCCGTTGTGGATCATCTTCACGTAGTGACCGGCTCCGCCGGGGCCGATGTGGATGACGCAGGGCTCGCCGTCCACTTTGGCAGCGATGCTCTCAAAGATGGGCTTCATCACTTCCCAGGTGCTGGCAGGGCCGCCGGGCATGATGGAGGGGCCTTTGCGGGCACCTTCTTCACCGCCGGAGACGCCGGCGCCGATGAAGCGGAGGCCTTTTTCGCTGAGGTAGGCGTCGCGACGCTCGGTGGTCTGGTAAAAGCTGTTGCCGCCGTCGATGACGATGTCGCCTTGGTCCAAAAGCGGGATGAGCTGCTCGATCACGGCGTCCACGGCGTCGCGGTCGGTGTCCTTCACGGCGGTGGATTTCACCATGATGTGGATTTTGCGCGGGAGGGCGAGGCTCTGGACGAATTCTTCGAGGGTCTTGGTGCCGACGAGGGCCTTGCCAGGGTGCTTGGCGACGAATTCGTCGGTGACACTGGTGGTGCGGTTATAGACGCTGACCTGGAAGCCGCGGCTTTCGACGTTGAGAACGAGGTTTTGGCCCATCACGGCGAGGCCGATGAGTCCGAAGTCACTTTTTTTGCTCATAGTTTTAGGGGCCGTGTCCATACCCGCCCCTCCGGCGTTGGCAAAGGAGATTTTGCTCATGCTCGGCATGAGCGGCTTCGATGCGAAGGGGCTGCCTTTTAGGGTTGTGCATGGAAGGCGGTCTCTGGTATTCCTGCGAGTGTTCCGACTTCAAGCCACACGCCCATGCAATACCACGTCGCCAAGAATGGAGAGAAATACGGTCCTTTTGAGAAAGAGGAGGTCTATCGCCGCCTCGTTTCGGGCGAACTCAACGGGGACGATCTCGGGTGGTGCGAAGGGATGGCCGAATGGGAGCCGCTGTCGAAGCTGATCCCGCCGCAGACGCCGCCGATCCCGTCCTCCGCGAACCAGGCAGTCTTCGCAGCGAGCGCAGCCAGAGTCGCGGGTCCGTTGCCAGATGCGAAAACGTCTGGGATGGCGGTTGCGAGCATGATCTGCGGCATTTTGGGCCTGCTGCTCTGGCTCCCGTGCATCCCTGCGATCATTCTGGGGCACCTGGGACTCTCGGCGATCAAGAAATCCGCGGGAGCGCTGAAGGGCAGTGGCATGGCTGTCACCGGACTGGTCACGGGTTACATCATGATCGCGGCGATTCCGCTCATTGCGATCCTGGCCTCGCTGGCAGTGCCTGCTTATCAGTCTGTGCAGAAACAGGCGCTGCAGATGAAGTCGATGGTGAACGCGAAGCAGTTGGTCATTGGCATGCGGCAATATGCCGCAGAACATGGGGGAAATTTCCCCTCGTCCCTCGAAACGCTTTACGAGGAGAAGATTCTCGAGGACCGCCGCCTGCTCGAAGAGCCGACCACTCAGGGAAAAACGACCCGGGAACAGGCATGGGAGTATCGTGGCGCGGGTTTGAAGGACAACGGGGACTCCACTACGATCGTGCTCATAAGCCGCAAGGCGGACAGGCGCGGCGAGCGCATCGTTGCACGACTCGACGGCAGCGCCGAGGTCGTGCGCGTTGATAATCTACAGTCTCGCTGACCGAAACGGCCCTCAGGGCACTGGCTGGCCTTTCGCACCGATGCAGTAGAGCGAATTGGCCGTGCGGACAAAGAGCTTCTTGTCACCGATGGCGGGGACGGAGTTCACAGGGCTGTCGAGCTTGCTGGCGGCGAGTTTTTCGAACTTCGGTCCGGCTTTGATGACGATGAGGTCGCCCTGCTGGCTGGCGCAAAAGATCTTGCCATCGCCCGCTACGGGGCTGCTGAAGAATTTCGCGCTGCCGGCGGTGCCTTCGACACGCTCCTCATAGATGACCTGGCCGGTCTTGAACTCGACGCAGCGCAGGATGCCGCCATCGCCAAGCAGATACATGTGCTCGCCGATGACGAGCGGGGAGGGGACGTAGGGCAGGCCTTTCGGGATGTCGAAGGCCACGGCCTGCGGTTTGCCGGTCTTCAGGTCGAGCGCGGCGATCTCCTTCACACCGCCGCCGGTGCCGAAGGTGCAGAAGTAGAACTCGTCGCTGAGGACGCCGGAGCCGAGGCTGCGCTGGCTGTAGCCGGGATTGTGCTGCCAGTTGATCTTTCCAGTCTTGAGATCGATGCCCATGACGCCGCTGCCGGTGTCGGCGCAGATGACTTCTTTTTTGCCGTTCTTGAGGGAGTGAATGACGGGCGTGGAGAAGGTGTTGAGGCAGTTCGGGATTTCAGTCTTCCACGCCTGCTTGCCGGTTTTGGCGTCGAGTCCGACGATGCAGGCCTTCCATTTCTGCTGCTCGGCGTCCTCGGTGTAAACTTTGCCGTCACGCTGCCAGTCAAACTCGCTGCGCACGATCATGATGCCGTCTTCAACGATGGGCGAGATGCCGGTGCCATGTTCGTGGATGTAATCGGCCACATGATCGTTGTGCCAGACCAATTTGCCTCCATGGTCGAGCGCGAGGGCCTGGATGTTCGTGCCGCTGCTCCAGTTCACGTAGATGCGCTCGGCGTCGATGAATGCGGAGCTGCTGGCGAAGCTGTTGTAGGTCTTGTGGATGTTGTGCGGAACGAACTCGGTCTCGTGCCGCCACAGCTCCTTGCCATCCTTGGCCGAAAGGGCGATCACAGCGCGCTTGTTCGCCGCCGTTTCCGCCGTCACGACCACCATGTCTCCCCACAGCACCGGCGAGGACCAACCTTTGCCGAGCGGAGCCTTCCACAAGGTGGTGCTTTCATCGACGACGGACGGCAGGCCGGTGGTGGTTGCGAGACCGGTGCCATTCGGGCCGCGAAAACGTGCCCAGTCGGTGGCGGCTTGGGTTGTGACGGCAAAAAGGGTGAAGAGAGCGAGGCTGAGTTTCATGCGGGCAGGTAGAACGGGTGGATGGAGGGGAAAATTGCCGTGACACAACGAACGGCGATCAAAGCGGGCCGAAAGTCTCAAACGGGCGTGGCGGGCGAGGGCAGGGGAAGTTCCGACTGCACCGTCGCGCTGACCGCAGGCGGCTCAGCAGCCTTCGGACCTTCTTCCTTTGCGGCTTCGGCAACTGGGGCGGGCTGGCCGGCGGGCGGGGGTTCCGATTTGGCAGGCGCTTCGGTCTTCGCCGAGTCGCCTTTTGTTGCTTCCACAGCCTCGCTGAGGCGGTATTCGAGCTCGGCGATCTTGTAGCCGTCCTCCCGTGCGCGCTTGCGTGACTCGGCTTCCAGGTGGGACAGTTTTTCTTCCAGGTCGCGAACTTTCTTGTCGCTGGATGGCCCAGAGGACGCTCCAGCCACGGGAGCGGAGGAAACACCGACCGCATTCATGAATTCCTTCTGTACCATTTCGATGCGTGCCTCGGCGGCCTTCAAGGCTCGTTGAAGATTGGCGATCTTCCCCTCGGCCTGCTGGTTCGCCTCGCGGGCCTTGGCCAGCTCGGCCTCGGGGCCACCAGCGGCGGCGTAGGCAGCCTGTTCATCACGTACTTTTTTCAATTCCACTGAACTCTGGCGCATCTCCTCCTTGTGCCGCATCACCAGTTCCTGGGCTTCGGTGAGGCGCTTCTCAAAATCCGCCGCCCGGGCGTTGGTGGCTTCGATGGCCTGCTCCTGCGCCTTCACGCGGCCCTGCTCGGAGGAAAGGGCGAGTTCGAGATCCTTGATGCGCGACTGCGTGGGTGCCAGTTGCGCGGCGATTTCGCGGGTGCTGGCCAGTTCGCCTTCCAGCCGCGAGATCTGTTGCGAGGAATCGTTCGCGCGGCGCTCGGCCACTTCGCGGTGCGTGGAGAAGCGTTGTTCGGTGTCCGCCAGCTTCGCGGCGACGGCATCAGCGGCTTTTTTTGCCTCGGCTGCTGCTGCGGCGGCCCGTGCCTGTTCGGCTTTCAGCGCGGCCTCGGCATCAGCACGGTGTTTTTCGAGAGTCGCGGCGGATTCACCGCGGTGTTTTTTGAGCTTGTTGGCGTAAACGAAACCGCACACAAGGCCGACCGCGACCGCGGCTCCAAGAGCGTAAAGCGCCGGTTCGCCAGTTCCTAAAATGAGGGCCAAAATCATGGCGACCAATCAACTCGCCCGCCCTCTTCTGTCCAGCACGCAATCGCTCCTTGAGCGCGGAGGAAAGGCGGCTAGTCTGCGCGCCCTTTTCCCCCAAACCACCATGTCCAAGTTCAATATCCTCATCGCCGGCAACAACGACCCCATTTCGAGCAAAGGCATCGACCTGCTCAAAGCGGAGCCGTCTTTCAACGTGACGGTGAACATGGACCTCAAGGCCGAGGACAAGATGATCGAGGCCTCCCGCGACGCCCACGCCATCATCGTCCGCAGCGGTGCCAAAGTGACCGCCAAGGTCATCGACGCCGCTCCGAACCTCAAAGTCGTCGGACGCGCCGGTGTCGGCGTGGACAACATCGACGTGCCCGTCGCCTCGAAGCGCGGCGTCGTCGTCATGAACACCCCCGGCGGCAATACCATCTCGACTGCCGAGCAGGCCTTCACCTTGATGATGGCCCTCAGCCGCAAAACGGCGCAGGCGAACGCCTCCATCGTGGCCGGCAAGTGGGACCGCAAGAGCTTCCAAGGCACCGAAGTGTATGGCAAAACGCTCGTCGTACTCGGCATGGGCCGCATCGGTGCAGAATTCGCCAAACGCGCGAAGGCCTTCGGCATGAGCGTGGTCGCCTATGACCCGTATCTGAGCAAAAACCGCGCGGAAAGCCTCGGCGTGACCCTTTGCGAGGATCTCGACGCCGCCATCGTGCAGGCGGACTACATCACGATGCACATGCCGCTGACGCCCGAAACGAAGCACATGATCAATGCGAAGCGCCTGACCACGCTGAAGCCGAGCTGCCGCATCATCAATTGCGCCCGCGGCGGCCTCATCGACGACGCCGCGCTCGCCGAGGCGCTCGCCGCTGGCACCATCGCCGGTGCCGCGCTCGACGTCTTCGAGACCGAGCCGCCTCCCGCCGATTATCCGCTGCTCAAAGCCCCGAACACCGTCTTCACACCCCACCTCGGTGCCTCCACCGAAGAAGCGCAGGAAAACGTTGGCATCGAAATCGCCGAAGTCATCAAAGCGCATCTTCTTCAAGGCACCGTCGTCAATGCCGTGAACATGCCGAACGTCGATCCGAAGGTCCTCGCGGAGATCGGGCCGTTCTTGAAGTTCGGTGAGCTTCTCGGCCGCCTCGTTTCGCAGTTCGCTCCGACACGCAGCAACGTCGTCCGCATCAACTACAGCGGCAAAGTGGGCAGTGGTGACACCACGCTCATCTCCCGCGCCGTTTTGAAAGGCTTTCTGGAGCGCCCCGTCGGTGCCGAGCAGGTCAATTACATCAACGCCAACGGCGTGGCCGAAAACCTCGGCATTCGTTTCACCGAAAGCCGCCTCACCGACCCCAGCGAGTTCAGTGACCTCATCGAAGTCGTCGCCAAAAACGATGCGGGTGAGGCTGCGAGCATTGCTGGCACTTTCTTCGCGGGTGATCCGCGCATCGTGAAGGTCAACGGCCGCCGCATCGAGGCCCGCCCCGAAGGCACGCTGCTTTTCATCGAAAACATCGACCGTCCGGGCATGATCGCCGCCTACAGCGCCACGCTCGGCAAAAATCAGGTCAACATCGCTGACATGTCCCTCAGCCGCGATAAGGAAGGCGGCAAGGCGCTGACACTGCTCACACTCGATTCCACGCCGAGCGCCGAGGTGCTCGCCGAACTGGAAAAAATCCAGGGCATCAGCAAGGTGCACTGCGTGGCGGTTTGAGACACGCGGCGGGGACGAAGGGGCCAAAGTGGCGTGGGCACTCTTGCCCGCGCTGAAAACGTTCTCTGCGGGCAGGAGTGCCCGGGTGTGTCGCCGGAAGGATGTAGATCGGGTGTGGCGAAGCCCGCCCGAGTTTGGCCTTGCGGGGACCCGGAAACGACCGGGCTGTCGCCACAGTCGTCCTACATCATTGAGGCGGCACACCACTTGGTCACTGCATCAGCCATTCTAGCGGCGAACTCTCAGGAGCTTTGCCCTCGCCTGCGATCCGACGCCGGTTGGGGTCGTAAAGCGACAGCATGCCGGGCAGGTCGCGATACTTGGCGCCGCCGGGCAGGAACATGGGATCGCGATAGTCCAGCACCTTGCCAAAACGGAAGCCGTGCGTGTTTACAGCGGCCCGATCGACATGCTCGCTAGCCAGCGCCAGTGATGCGACAGCGATGGGACCGGTTTGAGCACCGAATGCGGCAAGGCAGACGGTCTTCGGGTTTGGATGATTGCCCACTTGGGTCTTGCGAAGAAAGGTGACGACGCTGAGCACGTCGTGTACGCGTTGGGCGAAGAGCGCGTGGTTGTAACCGAAGGTGTAGCCAGCGAATTCACGTGGATTGGCGACGATGCGGGTTTGTTTGACCGGTTCACCGCCTTGGAACAGCAGATCGACACCCACGACGGCGTTGCCCGCCGCTACGAGCCGTTTCACATCGTCATTGGCGATGCCGGAGCGACCCTTGTCATCGAGCCAGATGACCACGCGGTTGTTCCACTGCTTCGGATAGAGCCAAGTGACGTTCATCTGCTCGGTGTGCGTCTTGTTGGTCAGGGTGCCGGTCATTTCGAGATGGTTGCCGCGATCCTGCTTGTCCTGTAGCGTCCACTCGACCTCGCCTGCTTGTTCATAGGTGCGGCCGAGGATGGTCGCGATACCCTGGCGGCGAACTGATGGATCGCCGGCTTGAAGCTGCTTGTCGGCATCCTCCGTGAACCACTTCAGCAGCTTGCGCTCAAATTCAGGATCGGCTGCTTTCGGTGCGGGATGCTTGTCGTCCCACACGGTGAGTTGTTCCTTGGTCAGTGGCTCGTAGTCCTGCTCGATGACAGGTGCGGGGAAGCCGAGCTTGAAGTGCTTGTTGACGAAGGTGTAGAAGGCACTGCGGGTGACGGCGTTGTAGTTGTGCGGGAAGTGCTCACCGCGCAGGAGGAAGACATTGTCCTTTTTGCCGTGGGTTGTGTAGAGCTTCTGCAAATCGGGGAAGCCCTTCGTGGCCATTTCCTTGGTCCAATCGTTCGCGGTGTTCATGCCCTGCGGCTTCGGCGCGAAGAGACCGGCGAATTCGACATTGCCGGTGCCGATGCGCAACAGCGAGGCGTTTTCGCAGGTGCAACCGCCCTGCATCGAGGTGCTGACCATCACGCAAGGGAAGGAGAGTTTGATGCGGTCGTCGATGGCCGCCAGCAGCATCGTCTGCGTGCCGCCACCGCTCGCGCCGGTGATCGCGGTGCGCTCGGGATCGAGTTCCGGCAGTGAGAGCAGAAAATCGAGGCCGCGCACGGCATTCCACGTCTGCAAACCCATGATTGATTGCAGATGCGCCTCCGCCTGAGGGCTGTAGAGGCCCCAGTTCTCGGTCGTGTTGGCCTCGGGACGCTGTTTGGCGAATTTGTGGACGATTTCGCGAGAAAACTGGATGGAGTCCGAGTCGCTGAGCATGTCCCACTGCCAGACAATGCAGCCCATGCGGGCAAGCTGCACGCAGAGCGACTGGAAGATGCTTTTCCCACCGCGTTCAAAGCGCTCACCGCCTGTGGAGATCTCCCTCCGCACCGCGTCATCCGTCGCGATGGAAAGCCGCGCGTCCTGCCAATGCCCGTGCGCGAACATCACGCCTGGAACCTTGCCTTTGATCGTTTTCGGCTTCCACAGGCTGCCGGTGACGAAAAAGCCCGGCGCGCTCTCGAAATAGACCTTCTCCACGGTGAAACCATCGCCCTCGACCTTGCCGTGAATGACCGGGTTTAGCGGTGTTTTCGTGGGCATCGGCCACAAACCTTCCGCCACGAGGATCTGTCGGCGCACCTGCTCACGGCGCGCATCCCACTCGCTGAGCGACGAAGGCGGATTGAACGGGAAATAGCCGTTCAAGTCCTTCGGCGGCTGATGGCGGATGTCTTCGGCGTGAGAGACCACGGCGGCGAAGAGGGCGAGAAGAAGCGTGTGTTTCATGGTTGGAAAGTGACCGCACACCAACGGAGCGAACGGGCGGACTTCATCACGAAGGCGATGAAGTGACAATCACAATCCCTTTGTCCTGCTGCCCTCGACGACGATTTGCTTCGTGTGGGGACCTTGCTTGGTGACATCGCGCTTTTTGCCGCCGCGTGTCTCGGTGAAGGTGTTGTCGCGGATGGTGATGGATTCGGTGCCGCCCTGGATATCGATGACGGCGCCGCCTTCGGGGGCGTTGTCGATGAAGGTGTTGTTTTCGATGCGGTTGCGGTGGCCGGCGAAGTCGGGGCCGCGCTCGGGGCGGAAGAGCACGCCGTTGAGCTTGCTGTCGCGGATGGTGTTGCCGGTGATAAGGTTGTCAGTGTCGCGGTGGCCGATGGAGACGCCGACGCGGTTTCCTTCGATCGTGTTTTGCTCGGCGAGGCCGTATTTGACGCCCCAGCAGAAGAAAATGCCGATGTCGTTGCCGCGCAGGGTGTTGTTTCGGATGATTGGCCGCTGCGAGCCGCTGCCGGGATGCAGGCCGAGGTTCTTGTTGTTCTCACTGACACAGTTTTCGACCACGACGTCGTGGCAGATCTGCCAGGAGATGCCGTCGCCGTAGTTGTTGCGGGCGGTGACGCCGCGGATGTGAATGCGGTTGCAGTCCTGGAGAAAGATGCAGCCGGCGTAGTTGCCATCGAGCTCGGCGTTGTGCTCGCGGTTGCCGTCGAGCACGAGGTTTTCGATGCGCAGGTCGTTTACGAACTCGCCGCTGAGCAGCGGGAAGAGCGTGGAGCAGGTGGCGTCGTCCATCTGCCAGAGGTTTTCGCGCAGCGGTTTGTCGAGCTTGAAGCGGTTGCCGCTGCGGGCTGTGAGGGTGCGCTTGAGCACGGTCTGGCGGCCTGTTTTGGCGTCCTTGGCTCGCAGGCACACGCCATCGCCCACGCGGAAGCCGGTGGCGTCGTGCAGGGTGATTTCCTGGTCATACCAATCGCTGTCGAGCTTCAGCGGCGTGGTGGTGGAGGGCTCTTTGATGAGCAGAGTCTTGTCGCCCTCGCCGATCAGGTGGACGCCGCTTTGCAGATAGATGGCGTTTCGCAGCCGGTAGGTGCCCGCTTTAATGCGCACGGTGCCACCGCCAAGCCTCGCCACATGATCCACCGCCGCCTGGATGGCCCGCTGGTCGCTGCCGACGATGTCCGCGTTCTTCGTGCCGACGGTGATGGTCAATGTTTCTTCCCACTTCGGCTGCACCGTCGTGTCGCCGCTGGTTTGTCGCGGCACGGTGACCTCCGGCCGCTCGGCAGCGAAGAGTGACGATGTCAGCACGAGGAGGAGTAGCGCGGGTTTCATGCTGGGTGTACGCGCAGGCGAGTCGCGATTCATCTTCGACGAGAGAGATCGCAGAACCTGGGTGCACGCTTTCTGGGGATGGTGCCGTTAAGGGCTGCTGCCGCTGATGATCAGCGGGGCTTTGCGGCGGACGCCGATGTAAACGGGTGAGCGCTGGCGTTCGAGGAGCTTGTTTTCGATGGGCAGCTCGGTGTTGGCGGCGTGGAAGTGCCAGGGGCCGTCGTCGGTGCGGATGGAGTATTGCAAAGCGCGGCCGCCATCGAGCAGCGTGGCGTGCTGCACGTCGAGCTTGCGGGCGATTTCGGTGACTTCGCCGACATTCATGACGCCGCCATCGCCGGAGAGGACGAAGACGATGGTGCCGTCCTGGCGCATGCCGCCGAGGGCGCGGTAGCTGATCTTGGTGCCATCGAAAAACTCGTCAGGCTTCAGTTCGACGTAGGAGAAGATCGTGTGGTTCTTCATCACGGAGGGATAAACCTGTGATCCTTCCTGGATGAGGCCGGGGACATCATTGAGGAGCGACTTGGGGCCGAACCAAGGACGTCCGTCTTTGACGAAGAAGCAGCCGCTCCAGTCGCCAAAGGGCGCATTGACCTGGCGGCCTTCGTGATAAACCCAGCCCATGGGGCGGCCCTTCGGATCGCGGAAATTCGCAGTGATGGCAAACCACAGGTTCCCTTCCGCCAAGCGCTCACGCGCGGTGGTGAGCGTGAACTTCGGCTGGAAGGTGGTCATAAAATCGAAGCGATCCGGGGCGAGCGTGATCACGTGGACCTCCGCACCGAAGAGGCGCTGCGACGCGTCGGCGAGGAAACCGCCTCCGCGTCGCACCTTTAGCGTCGCCCAGCGCATGCCGGGTTCCTGATGACGTTCGATCAACGCGGCGGCGAAGTCCCCGGTGGTGAGGCCGGTGGCGGACTTCCATTCGCCGCGTTTGGAGAGGATTTGCAGCGGTTGCGCGGAGTTGCGCACGGCAACAGCGACGAGGTTGCTGTCCACATTGAAAAAATACTCGGCGGCAAACCATGTCAGCAGCGCGCCGACGATGGCGGGCAGCAGAAGCTTTTTGAGACATCCGCGTTTCTTTTCAGACATGAGGGTGTGCCAGCATGAAGCAGTGACGGGGGCGATCAAGCGCGATGTCATTTCCACACATGAGGATTGATTCGATCACCGCCTTGCCCCAGCATCGTGCGCATGATCCGCCAAAAATCGCTTCTTTGCCTCCTCGGTCTGGTTTGCAGCCTGAACGCGCAGACGACGGCACCAGTTGTCACGCTGGAGGCCGCTACCGATCATCAGGACGCGATCTACAAGGTGGGCGACACTGCCACTTTCACGATCGAGGCGTCGCAGGACGGCAAACCGCTCGCCGAGGGCAAGGTGGTGTGCGTTTTGTCGAAGGATGGTGTGCAACCGCAGCCGCCGCAGACGCTGAACGTGAAGGACGGCAAGGTCACGCTGATCGGCAAGCTCGACGAGCCCGGGTTCCTTTTGCTGCGTGCGACGAGCGGCAAGGCATCAGCGCTCGCGGCCGCCGGCTACGATCCGCTGCAACTCAAGCCTAGCCTGTTGGTGCCGGAGGATTTTGACGCGTTCTGGGCCGCGCAGAAGGCTGAGTTGGCGAAGGTGCCGATGAAATCGACACTCACGCCAGTGCAAACCGCAGTGAAGGGTGTGGACGCGTTTGATTTGCAGGTCGAGTGCCTGGGCAAGCCGGTGAGCGGTTACTTTGGCCGTCCGAAGAACGCGAAGCCGAAATCTCTGCCTGCGATCCTGCATGTGCATGGCGCGGGTGTGCGCAGTTCGAATCCCGGCAGCGTTTTTTGGGCGGCGAACGAGGGCGGCATGCTTTCCCTGGACATCAACGCTCACGGCATTCCGAACGGGAAGCCGAAGGAGTTTTATGATGCGCTCAGCAATGGTGAACTGAAAGACTACCGCTCGTTTGGCCAGAAGGATCGCGAGCAATGCTACTTCAAAGGCATGTTCCTGCGTCTGATCCGCGCCATCGACTTCCTCACAGCGCAGCCGGAGTGGGACGGGAAGACGCTGATCGTGTATGGCAGCAGCCAGGGGGGCTTCCAGGCCTTTGCGGCGGCGGGACTCGACGAACGCGTGAGCTTCTTCTGTGCGGGCGTGCCGGCGGGCTGTGATCACACCGGCAGCCAGGCCAATCGCATCGCCGGCTGGCCGAAAATCGTGCCAAACGATGCCGAGGGCAAACCGGACGCCGCAGCGTTGCAGGCATCGCGCTACTTTGACTGCGTGAATTTCGCCACGCGATCGAAGTGCAAGGGCGCGGCGGTCACGGTCGGCTTCATCGACACAACCTGCCCACCGACGAGTGTCTATGCTGCCTACAACGCGCTTACGATCCCCAAGTCGATGCATGCCGACGTGCTATCCGGGCACACGAGTACACCCGCTGGCTCAAAGTTCATGCAGGAAGCGGCTTTCAAGCATGTGCGGGCGATGAAGAAGCCGTGATGAGGGCAAGGAACGAGATTACTTGAGGTTGCCTTTGTTCGCAGATCGCTGCTTGATGAGACAGATCCCTATTTTTCCATGAAACGTGCCTTTTTACTTCTGATTACGCTGGTTCTGACGAGTTGTGCCCATCGTTCCAAGCTCGAACGGATCCCTTTGCAAGACGGCGGCATGGCCGTCCGGGTGTCGGCGCATCGTGTGGCTTTTGCCTTGCCGGGGGAGTGGCGTGAGTTGGCAGCGGCTCCTGACAAGACGCTCTTTGCGGCTGCGGCGGACGAGGGTCGCCTGCGACTGGTGATCGCCGGGCCGTTAGGGGCGAAGGATGAAGGCTCAAAGGCCGGACTGGTGGCCAACTCGGCGTATCAGCAGGGAATTCAGACAACGATGCAGCAGGGCGGTTATGTGAAGATCGTGCGCAGCGGGCTGACGACGATCTCCGGTGTGAATGCCTACGCCTGCGAGGCGGCGACCGGGGACAAGTCCCAGTCGATCCTGCAAGTGCATGTGCCGCAGGGACAGCAGTTGTGGGTGCTGACGTTTCACTCCAACAAACCGGCGCTCTCCAAGAACGCGTCGGTGCAGAAGGTGATGGCTTCGTTGCAGGTCGTGCCGTGAGTGCATGGCCGGTGAACTTTCCTGCCGGGCGTTGAATCCGAAACGTAACGAAAGCGGCATGTCCGAGCACCTCAACGCACGCCTGTTTGTTTGGTTCCGCATTCTGTTCAATTGCCGGTTCTATTATCCGGTCTTCACGGTGCTGTTTCTTGACCTAGGGCTGAGCATCGGGGAGTTCGCGGCGCTCAACGTGGTCTGGGCGCTGACAAGCGTGGTGCTGGAGGTGCCCTCGGGGGCTCTGGCGGATCGTTTTGGCCGACGACCGCTGGTGATCGCCGCAGGCGTGCTCATGGTGCTGGAGATGGCGGTTCTGTGTGCGATGCCGCCGGGCCGGCATGACGTGGTTCTGTGGCTGTTTGTGCTGAATCGCGTTCTGAGCGGCGCTGCGGAGGCTTGTGCGAGCGGCGCGGACGAGGCGCTGGCCTACGACTCGCTGCCGGAGGCAGAACGCAAGGTGCTTTGGCCACGGGTGATGGCGAATCTCTCACGCGGGATGGCGCTGGGCTTTGTGGTGTCGTCGATCGTTGGCTCCGTGCTATATGATGAGCACACGCTGACGGCGCTGCTGCGCTTCCTCGGATTGGAAATGACGGTGGCGAAGGAGGTGACGATCAAACTGCCTCTGCTGCTTTGCCTGGGTACCGCGCTTGCCTGTCTGTGCGTGACGCTGCGCATGACGGAGAAGCGCGCCCAAGTGGTTAAGGCCGCCGTTTGGCAGAGTGTGGGAGAGACCTGGCGCTCGATCCTGAAGACAGGTGGCTGGATCTGGCGCACTCGGGCCGCGTTCGTGCTGATCGTGTTCGGGCTGGTGTTTGACAGTGTGATTCGTCTCTTCCTGACGGTGGCGAGCAATTTTTACCGCCTCGTCGGCATTGAGGAGGGCTGGTATGGCGTGATCGGCACGGGTGTATCGCTGCTGGGGCTGGTGACGGCGGGTTTGATGGAAAGGAGCACGAAAGCGATGAATGCACGGCAGAATTTCGCCTGGCTGGCTGTGGCGGTGTTTGCTGGGCTGATGGCAGCGGCGCATCCGCAGCCCGGCTGGGCTGGGATCGCGCTGGTGGTGCCGCTTTTCATGAGCATGCGCTTTTTGCAGTTCTTTCTGTCGCACTACCTGAACGAGATTGTGGACTCGGAACAGCGGGCGACGGCGCTGAGTTTTCGCGGATTGACAATCAACCTGGCCTACGGGCTGACCACGTTGCTTTTCGGCTGGCAGACGCGCTGGACGGCCGACCGCCTGAATTTGGGCGCGGACGACCCGCAGGTTTTCGCATCGGCGCTTGGCGCATGGCCGTGGTGGTTTGCGGGTCTGCTGCTGGCAGCAGGTGCCTGGGTGGTGCTGCGACGGTTTTCGATGCCGGCGGATGAACAAAGCACGTCCCGTGCACGTCATTAGTGGTGCTCGACAACCTTTTGATCCTCCTTTTAAACTCCTCCTGTGATGAAAACGATCTTCCGGCTCTTTTTTGGCCTGCTCACGGTCTTGACCCTTTCGCAATGCGCTTCCTCGACGCCGCAGACGCGCATTGAGCGCAACCCTCAACTCTTCAGCCGCCTCAGTTCCAAGGACCGCGAACTCGTGACGAGTGGTGTGATCCGTGAAGGCATGACTCGGGACGCGGTTTTCCTGGCCTGGGGCAGCCCGGATCGCGTGTCGGTCGGCACCAGTCGTGGGAAAGGGATCGAGTCATGGACTTATGTGAGCGAGCGGCCAGTGCGCACGTTCAACATGAACATGGGATTTGGCTACGGCGGTTGGGGGCCCAATTGGGGCGGTCCTTGGGGCTGGGGCGGCAGTCCGTACTGGGGTGGAGGCCCGATGGTCACTTACATTCCTTACACGGCAGGTGTGGTTGAGTTCACCAGCGGACGTGTGACGCGCTGGATGGCCTCGCCGCGCTGATTAGGTCCCGTCATCTCACATGAGCGTCCCCGAAGAACACCTGGCTTCTCGTCGCGTTCTGAAATCACGCGACACACGTTGGGCGCACGCGCTGGCGGGACTGCTGGCGCGCTCCGGCGTGACGCCGAACGCGATCTCGGTGCTGAGCGTTGTCTTTGCGGGCGGAGCGATGGCATGCTTTCTCGTGGCTGGAGACCAAACGAGCACGGCGGGCATTCTCGCGGCGTGGGGAGGGGCGCTCGCTTGCATCCAGCTCCGGCTGTTGTGCAACCTGATGGACGGCATGGTGGCGGTGGAAGGCGGTAAAGGTTCTCCAGTAGGCGCGATCTACAACGATGCGCCGGATCGTGTGGCAGATGTGTTGATCCTAGTGGGCGCGGGTTACAGCGGGGCAGGGGAGCCGGGCGTGGTGAAGCTTTTTGAGATCATCCCGCTGGGCTGGTGCTGTGCCGTCGTGGCAGTGTGGACGGCTTATACCCGCGTGCTGGGTGGGTCCCTGACTGGAAAGCATGATTTTCGTGGACCGATGGCCAAGCAGCACCGCATGGCCGTGCTCTGCGGCGGCATCTTGATCGAAATGATGCAGCACCTGACCGGACGCGGTCGTCTGGGCATCTTGATCGCTCTGACGATGATCTTGTTCGGCGGTTTGTGGACCTGCTGGCGCCGGCTGGTGGTGCTGGCCGGGGAATTGCGCGCAAAATGAACGCGGACGGTTTCCCTTTGGAATAATCCACGATTCAGCACGTCTTACTTCCGCATCCTCCCAGCTTTCTCATCCCCCCCATGAAAAACATCGTTCGTATCTTCACCGCCGCTTTCTTCGCCTCCACCTTGATCGCCGCTGATTTTCCCGCCGGGAGTCCGAAATTTGCCACCAGCAACGATGCGGTGACCCAGGCGGCTAAGGACAACGGCAAACCCTCCCTGATTGTATTTTCCGCCTCCTGGTGCGGCCCTTGCCAGGAGATGAAGAAGAACGTGTATCCCAGCGCGGAGGTGAAACCCTTCCATGACAAGTTCAACTGGGCCTATCTGGACATCGACGTGCCGGCCAATCAGAAGGTGTTCGAAGGGCTGAAACTCGAAAGCGTGCCTTACATCCTGTTCCTCGACGCCTCCGGCAAAAAACTCGACGAGCAGGACGGGGGGGTCGAAACCGGCAAGGAATTCGTCGCCAAGCTCGAGGGCGTGCTGAAAAAGGCCGCGGCTCAGTGAACAGCCAGCCTGTGGCTTTGTTTTCGCCTGAAACGCTGGCTACGGCAGGTTGAGGAGGAGGGGCTGGCTCAAAGTCAGAAGCGCCCCCTCAAAATGAAGGATTGATTTCCTGATTGGGATGCCTCAGTATGAAAATTGCCTCTCAGGAAAGATAATAACCAGCATATTGTTGATAACAATGCGCCACCTTCTCCCCCTCCTCGCCACCTGCCTGCTGGCTTCCTGTTCTTCGTCCGGCATGTTCGGCGCTGGCATCCTGAACAAAAACGCCAGCCGCATCACCGCCGTGCGCACGACGGCTTACACGCACAGCGAGTCTGACCACATCATCTATGGCGCACGCACGGCCGTGGGCACGAATTTGAAGTATGGCAATGTGCGCAGTGCAGCAGCCGATTGGTCGGTTTTCCCGGTGGGGACCATTTTCCAGATCGAAGGCCTGCCTTATGTGTATCAGGTCGATGACTATGGTTCCGCGCTTGTGGGTACCAACACGATCGACCTATACAAACCCGACAAGGCCACGATGAGGGCCTGGGGCGTGCGGAATGTGAACATCCGGGTGCTGAAGTGGGGGTCGTTTTCCAAGAGTCTGTCGATTCTCAAGCCGCGCACAGCCTACCCGCATATCCGCAAGATGGTGTCGCGCATCGAAACCAGCACCTAGGCGCTGGCTTTTTCACCGAAGTGACCAAGCAAGAACGGGCCGATTATGTGCTGGGGCGGTTGAGGACATTGTATCCTGATCCGCCTATCCCGCTGGACCATGCCGATGCTTTCACGCTGCTGGTGGCGGTCTTGCTCTCCGCGCAATGCACGGACGTGCGGGTTAATCAGGTCACGCCCGCGTTGTTCAGGCTCGGTCGCACGCCACAGGAACTGGCGGCGGTCCCTGTGGCAGAGATTGAGGCCATCGTCCGGCCTTGCGGCCTGGGACCGCAAAAGGCACGCGCCATCAAGGAGCTTTCCCGCCTTCTCGTGACCGACCATGAGGGAAGGGTGCCAGCATCGCTTGAGGCTCTCGAAAGACTGCCGGGAGTCGGCCACAAAACCGCCCAGGTGGTCATGGCGCAGGCGTTTGGCGAGCCTTCTTTTCCGGTGGATACGCACATTCACCGGCTGGCGCAACGCTGGGAACTAACCCAGGGCAAATCGGTGCTTCAAACCGAGCACGACCTGAAAAGGCTGTTCCCGCGCGAGGCTTGGAACAAACTGCATCTCCAGATCATCTTTTATGGGCGAGAGCATTGCACCGCCAGGGGCTGTGATGGCACGGTGTGCGAGATCTGCAGGGCCTGCTTTCCCGCCCGCAAACGTTCCAAGCGCACACGCAAGGCATAAAAAAAGCCCCCTGTCGGGAGACAGGGGGCCATCGGGTCTTGAGTCGTGGTCGAGCGCTTACCAGCGGAGGCGCAAAGTGGTGCGGAATGCCCGGGTGGTGTCGCCAAGGTCGGCCCCGACGCCGATGTCGAACATCGGCAGCACACGGAAGTAGGTGGAAAGGTCAATCATCTTGCTGTCATACTTGTCCGCGCTGCTGACGGTCACCCCGGCCTGCACTTCCAGGAAGTCAAAGGGCATGAAGCGCAACGCAGGGCGCACATAAATTGAGCCGTCGCTGAAACTGAGGGTGGAATCCGTGGCGCGCAGGCTGGTGTAGTTCAGGCCCGCCTCGGCGACGAAAGTAAGTTTGTCTGAGATGAGTGGTGTGTGAAAGCCTGCCCCCGCTTGGACGCTGGCGAAGTCATAATCGGCATTTCTTGCTCCTCCGACATTGCCTGCACCGCCCGGGCCGCTGCCCCATGACGCGCCGACTTTGAGATAGAGCGGGTTGAACAGTGCCACCGTCAACGCCCCACCGATCGTGTGGGCGCCATCGAGATTTTTCTGCTTCGGGTCAACGTAACGGTAAAAGACTTCAAGATTGTTGAAGTTGACCATGTTTGGTCCCGTCTTGGCTCCATAACTGGCGGCATTGGGAGGTGGGGCACCATAGGCACCCGTTCCCTGGGGCGTGTAAGAAGACATGGCTCCGGGTTGGGGAGCGGTCGCATAAGGGTCGGCGAAGGGAGGAGGCGCCGTGACCGCTGGACTCACAGACGGAGGAGGCAGGGAGTTAGGATAAGCGGGCACCGTCGTCGTCGGAGGTGGAGTAGCTCCGTAGCCAGGCGGGGGAACTCCCATCACACCAAAGCCAGGTGGAGGCGCTCCTTGGCTGAAGGCGGTCTGGCTGAGAGAGATGCTGAAGAGCAGGACGCTGGAAAAGATGCTTTTCATGGCAAACGAGGGAACTATTGATTATTTAGGTAACTTAAATAATCTCTCAAATCAATAGTTTCGGCAAACCTTTTTTGCGGTTTTGAGATTTCCACTCCTGACAGCAGCTACAGAAGTGAAGCCGGCCTTTGGGGGGCGATGGTGGTCTCCCCCCCCTTTTTTGCATCTCGTTAGCGGCCTGAAAGTAGGCAATTAGGGCTTGCGAGCCATGCGTATGGCCAACACCGCCAGGATGGCGCCGACCACAAGGCTTGCGATGCCGAGCGGGCTGCTCAGAGCATTCTTGGGAGGTGAGGCCGTGTCTGGGGGAGCAATCGACACGACTTCTGGAGCAACCTTCACGGTCACCGGGGCAGGCGTAGGTGGGGGAGTCTGCTGGGAAACAGTCGAAGTCGCGGCTTTGAGCGCCTTTTCCCAGTCCACATTGAGAAGGATGTCCCACCCGGGATTCTCATTTTTCATCCTGCAGGAGCAGCGGCCTACGAGAAACATGCTCACCTCCTCCAGCGTGCGATCATCAAGTTCAGCCAGCGGCCAGGCGCCCAGCACCCGTCCTCGCCCAAAGATAGCGGCGGCGAAGTTCGAGTTCGCCGGGTCGATTCCGGCCTTGGGGCCAGCCAGCATGCGGAGGAGCAAGGCTTCTGCCGGATCGTCCCGCTTGAGGCGCAGAGTGGTGAATTTGAGCTTCAATGGCGGCCCGGGACCGAGCTGGCTGTCCGGGTCATTGGGATCCTGAATCGGCAGCGAGGCCACTTGCTCCAGAAACTTGAGGCGCTTTTCGACACGTTCCACCTCCACCATGTCCAGCGGCGCTCCGCTGTCGGCGATGACCCAGATGATCGAATCGCCAGCAAGCACCTGCTGCATGATTTTTTGGCGTGCCGGGGAGTCCAGCAAGGCCTCCAGCGTGGTTTTGTCCAGACTGCCTGTCCACAACGGCTTTTCGCTCGCCCGAGAGTCACGCAGCACCGCGTCTTTCTGCGTTTCATCGCGCGAAGTGGCGATATCGAGGTTGGCCTTTCCGTTGGCCCTCAGCGGGCGCAGCAAGTCCTGCAAAGCCGTGTCTTGGGAGGCGCTGGAAGGCAAGATTAGCTGAAATCGGTCCGCTTCCCAGCGGTCCAGCGCGTAGCGGAAGACTGGGATGGTGCAGCACTCCGCCGCGTTGGCGGTGAGCATGAGAAAACCGAGGATCAAAGGCAGGCGCAAAAACACGGCGCTCTAAACGCGCCTTCCGCTCGCTCTTTGCGGCAATTTGAGCCTATCGCGTTGTCTTCCTCCACATGAGCGGCACCAGACAGCATTTGCCGCATGGCGGAAACGCCAAGTCACTCCTGCGATGCCTCGAACACATCCGGCACTGGCGCGTTCTCGGCGATCCATGCTAGGGCTTCCTCCTTGGTCTTCACCGTGCCTTCGAGTTGGAGGGTTTGGATCGCGGTCAGCAGGCGGCCCATGGCTTTGCCAGCATGCCAGCCGAGGTCGATCAAGTCCGCGCCGGTGATGAGACGGGGGGGGAGCAGGGGCTCGTTGGCGAACGCCTCCTTCTTGGCGAGCAGGAAGTCGTAATTGTCCGTGAAACCGTTCGAGCCGAGGCAATCGACGCGGTGCAGCGCCAATTCGTCATCGAACGATGGCCGCGCCATGAAGCGGCGCAGCGTGGCGGTGCGCATCTTCTGCACGTTCATGAAAGCCATGTGGTTCTCCACGGCGATGACCGTCGGTTCGATGACGTCGTTGGGGAACTTCATGCGGCGCATGATGCCGCCGGTCATTTCCGCGCCGACCTTGTCATGACCGTTGAAACGAATGCGCCCCGTCTCGTCACGAGATTGTGTGGCCGGTTTGGCGATGTCATGCAGCAGCACGCTCATTACCAGTGGCAGGGAGGCGTCGGCAGGCAGCAGGCTGAGCATCAGTCGCGTGTGGACGAACACATCACCCTCCGGATGCCATTGCGGCGGCTGCTCGCAGCCTTGCAGCACGAGAATCTCCGGCAGAAACTGCGCCATGAGGCCGCTGTTCACCAGCAGATCGAATCCACGCACGCGATTCGGACTGAGCATCGTCTTGATGAACTCCTCGCGGATACGCTCGATGCTCACGCCCTTGATTTTCTCCGCCAGACCGCAAATCGACTCCCAGGTGGCATGCTCGATGTCAAAGCCGAGCACGGTGGCGAATCGCACCGCCCGCAGCATGCGCAGATGGTCTTCCTCGAAGCGATCCTTGGCCACGCCAATGGCACGCAGCAGGCCCATGCGCAGATCGTTTTGCCCGCCGACGTAGTCGATTACCTTTTCCGTCAACGGATCGAAGAACAGCCCGTTCACGGTGAAGTCACGGCGCTGCGCGTCGAGTTCAGGTGTGGAAAACGTCACGCTGTCAGGCCGTCGCCCGTCGGAGTAGCTGCCGTCGCTGCGGAAGGTTGCCACCTCGACGTGCTCGTGATTCAGTCGCACGATCACAACACCGAAATGTGCGCCGACGGTCTGTGCACCGGGAAAAAGCTTCACGACTTGATCCGGCGTCGCACTCGTGGCCACGTCATAGTCCTTGGGTTCGCGTCCCAGCAGCATGTCCCGCACGCAACCACCCGCCAGCAGCGCCGTGTGGCCTGCCTGCGTGAGCTTTTCGATGATCTGGATGGCGGTGCTTCGCACGGGGCGATTCTTCACTGTTTGGCGTTCATTGTTCAAGGTTCAATGTTCCGTCAGCTTTCCACTGTTCAAACCGCGAGCAGTGGTTATCCTCCGCGCCCTTATCCATATGGACCCGCTCATCGAACTGCTCCGCAACAACTCCAACCGCACGCACAAGGACATCGCCCTGACCCTGGGCATCTCGGAATCCGAGGTGGCCGCTCGCATGGCTGCGGCGGAGTCGGATACGGTGATATTGGGCTACAGCGCGGTGGTGGACCGTCTCAAGGCGGGGGATCGTCGTGTGACGGCGTTGATTGAGGTGCGCATCACGCCGGAACCGAACGGCGGCTTTGATCGCCTGGCGAAGCGCATTTCGAAGTTTGACCAGGTGCGCGAGTGTTTCCTCATGAGCGGCGGTTATGACCTGGCGGTCATCGTTGAGGGCAAAGATCTGCTCGATGTGGCGAATTTCGTCGCGGAAAAACTCAGCACTCTCGGCGGCGTGCTCAGCACGGCCACGCGCTTCCAGCTCAAGGCCTACAAGGAAGGTGGCTTCGTGGTCAACCCCGGTGACGACGAGGCTCGTCTGCCTGTCAGTCCGTAATCTTTTGCCGAGACCACCAACCATGGATTACGACAGCAAACTCTGTACGCAGGTCCGCGATCTGCCGCGTTCCGGCATCCGCGACTTCTTTGAACTCGTCATCGGCCGCACCGATGTCATCTCCCTTGGCGTCGGCGAGCCTGACAAGCCGACACCATGGCCGATCCGCGAGGCGGTGATCCGCTCACTTGAGAAAGGCCAGACGAGCTACACCTCAAATTTGGGCCTCGAATCTCTGCGCATTCTCATCAGCGAGTATGTGACGAAGCACTTCCGCGTCACCTACGACCCGAAGTCGGAGATTCTCGTCACCGTCGGCGTGTCCGAGGCGCTCGACATCGCCTTCCGTGCCGTTTTGAATCCGGGCGACGAGGTGATCTATCACGAGCCATGCTATGTGAGCTACTCACCGAGCATCAAAATGGCTTATGGCGTGCCTGTCGTGGTGCAGACGCGTGAGGAGAACGAGTTCGCGCTCATGGCGGCTGATGTTGAGAAAGCCATCACGCCGAAGACGAAAGTCATCGCGATGAATTTCCCCACGAATCCCACCGGCGGCATCATGCCGCACGAGGAGTTGGAAAAGATCGCCGCGCTGGCCGTGAAGCACGATTTGCTCGTCTTCACCGACGAAATCTACAGCGAGTTGCTGTACGACGGCCGGCAGCACAAGAGCATCGTCGAGTATCCCGGCATGCGGGAGCGCACGGTGTTGCTGCACGGCTTTAGCAAGGCCTTTGCCATGACCGGTTGGCGGCTAGGCTACGCTTGCGCGCCCGCGCCGTTGCGTGAGGCGATGATGAAGATCCATCAATACTGCATGCTCTGCGCCCCGATCATGAGCCAGATGGCCGGCATTGAGGCTTTGAAGATGGGCGAGTCTGCCTATGAGGACATGCGTCAAAGCTACGAACAGCGCCGCAACCTCATCGTCAGCCGCCTCAACGGCATGGGCCTGCACTGCTTCAATCCTGGCGGTGCCTTCTACGTCTTCCCGGACATTCGCAGCACGGGCCTGACGAGCAAAGAATTCGCCATCCAGCTTCTGCAGAAGAAGAGCGTCGCCGTCGTTCCCGGCAGCGCCTTCAGCAGCGCGGGTGAAGGTTTTGTCCGCTGCTGCTACGCCACGGCTCCCGAGCTCATCGCGAAGGCGATGGACCTCATGGAGGAGTTTGTGAACGAAGTGCGCGCAGGGAAGGCTTGATCACGCCAGCCGGAACAGCTTCTGCGAGTTCTCGAAAAGGATCTTGCGTTCCACGACCTTGCTCGGAGCGAGTTTGCGGATGGCGGCGAGGGTGGCGGCACCCTGGCAGCCAGGGCCGCGGCCGAGGTGATCGGCGCAGTCGCTGCCATAGAGGATTTTGTCCTGGTGCCGCTGAAAGAAGGCCGTGGTGTGCTCCTCGTCGCGTGTGAGGGCCAGCAGGCCACTGCCGGCGGACATGTCGGCGAACATGTTCGGGTAATCGGCGAGGTAGCGGTCGGTGAGGCCGCCGGGGGTGATCTTGCCCTTCGGGTAATTCACCTTCTGATCGTGATTTTTGTCGATGTTGCCCCAAAACGCCTGCGCGTGGCCGATGAAGTTCGTTTTGGGAAACTTCGCCAGCATGGTGTGGAAGCGGTCGTAGCCGAGGTTGTAGGTTTGATGCTGGAAGTGCAGCAGGATGGGCACGTTGTAGGCTGCGGCCAGCGCGTAGAGCTTTTGGCTTTCGACGGAGTCGCATTCGACGTTGAACTTCTGCTCAGCGATCATGCACGCGCCCTGTTTGAGCCACATCTCGATCTCCACCGGTGCGGAGGGAAGGTCGGTCACCTCGTTGCAAGCCCACAGATATGCGTCCGGACGCGCCTGCGCGAAATCGCGCGCCCATGTCGTGCCGACGCACTTCGCGGCGAGTCCGTTGGAGCGGCCCTCATGGGTCGAAGGCCGGTTCACATAGGTGCCGGAGGGCAGGATGATCGTCTTTGTCACGCCCATGGCCTTCTGATGCAGCACGAGATGGTCGTCCGCGCGCAGGTGGTAGTTCATGTGCTGGTGGATGTCGATCACCGGCTCCGGCGCGTCGTCGTTCCGGGCAAACAGGGGCGCGGCGAGAGCGCCAAATCCGGTGGTCAGAAAGCTGCGGCGTGAGGTCATGCACGAACTACGCCGATGGTTGGACGATGTTGCGGAAGTGCCCGCTACAAGTCTCAGCTTTTCAGTCCGCGGGTGTCCGCCAGTTTCGCTCCGGCGAGTTTGATGCCGGTCTGGGTCGCGCCATTGAGGTTCGCAGCGATGAGGTCGGCATCCGTGAAGTCGGCGTCGGTCAGATTGGCTCCTTCGAGATTCGCGCCGGAGAGATCCGCACCGCGAACGTTGGCGTTGCTGAGATTGGCATGACGCAGAGACACACCGCCGAGATCTGCGCCGCTAAGGTCGGCTCCGCTGAGGTTGGCGCTGTCGAGATTCGCGCCGCTGAAGTCGCCGCCGGACAGATTGGTCCCCGCGAGGTTCGCCTTGGTGAAGGTGGTGCCGACAAACTGACCTTTGGCGAGGTTGAGGTCGTTGAGCGTGGCTCCGGCGAGGTTCATGCCGGTTTCATCGATCTTGCGTCCGCTTTTGCCGCCGCTTTCAAGCCATTGGGTGTGGGCGAGGAGTTCTTCGTTGGTGATGCTTGCCATAAGACAATGAAAACCCGGTTCACGATGTCGTAAACCGGGTTTTCAGACTTGTTTGGTCAAACAAGGGCGCAAATCGCGTGCTTCATCACGCCTTCACCGCCGCGACGATCTTCTGCGCGGCGTCGGTGAGGTCGCTGGCGCTGGTGATGGCCAGACCGCTGGCGGCGAGCGTGGCCTTGCCGGCCTCGACGTTGTTGCCTTCGAGGCGCACCACGAGCGGGATGTTCAGCGACACTTCCTGCGCCGCAGCGATGATGCCGGTGGCGATGATGTTGCAGTCCATGATGCCGCCGAAGATGTTCACCAGGATGCCCTTCACGTTTGGATCGCCGAGGATGATCTTGAAGGCCGCAGTGACCTGCTCCTTCGTCGCGCCGCCGCCGACGTCGAGGAAGTTTGCGGGCTCGCCGCCGTGGAACTTGATGATGTCCATGGTGGACATGGCCAGGCCGGCGCCGTTCACGAGGCAGGCGATGTTGCCATCGAGGCCGATGTAATTGAGCCCAAACTCGCTTGCGGCGACCTCACGCGGATCTTCCTCGGTCTTGTCGCGCATTTCGGTCACGTCTTTCTGCCGGTAGAGCGCGTTGTCGTCGAAATTGAACTTCGCGTCGAGCGCCACGACCTGATTGTCGGTGGTGACCGCCAGCGGGTTGATCTCCACCAGCGAGCAGTCGCTCTTGAGATACAGATTCCACATCGCGGAGAAGAGTTTGCCCGCTTGACCGGCCAGAGCGCCGCGCAGGCCGAGCGCGGCGGCGACTTTGCGGCACTGGTAGGGCTGAAGGCCGAGCGTGGGGTGGATGAACTCCTTGATGATCTTCTCCGGCGTTTTTTCCGCCACTTCCTCAATGTTCATGCCGCCTTCCGTGGAGGCGATGATGGCGTGGCCGCTGCTGCCGCGGTCAAATAGGATGGCGAAGTAGTATTCCTTCGAAATATCGACCGACTTGGCGATGAGCACCTTGCTGACGAACTTGCCTTCCGCTCCAGTCTGGTGCGTCACGAGGGTCTGACCGAGCATTTTGCCCGCGATGTCCTGCGCTTGCTCGGGGGTATCGACGACATGCACGCCGCCCTTGAAGCCATTTTTGAAGGTGCCCTTGCCGCGGCCACCGGCATGGACCTGCGCTTTCACCACCAGGCCCGGGCCGCCGATGTCACGCGCGGCCTTGCCCGCTTCCTCAGCCGTGCTGGCGACGATCCCCTTGGGGGTCGCGACGCCGAATTTGTCAAACAACTGCTTGGCTTGGTACTCGTGGATGTTCATGGGGGAAAATGGGAGCGCGATAGTAGAAGCGCGTCCCGAGGCGTCAAGGCGCATTCCCCGCGAATGCCGCGCTTGTTTTGCCGCCGGGCCTGCGGCATAACGCGGCGCATGCAAATCGACGTGGTGACGCTTTTCCCGGAGCTGGTCTCGGTCCCGATGGGGCTGAGCATGATGGGCCGTGCGCAGGAGAAGGGCATCCTCGACCTGCGCGTGCATGATCTGCGGGAGCAGGGGCTGGGAAAGCACCGCCATGTCGATGACACGCCCTACGGCGGCGGGCAGGGGATGGTCATCCGCCCCGAGCCGGTGTTTGAGACACTGGATCGCATCGACACGCCTGGCGCGCGCGTCATTTACCTCTCGCCAGCGGGGAAGCGCTTCGATCAGGCGATGGCGCGGCGGCTCTCCACCGAGTCGCATTTGATCCTTCTTTCCGGCCACTACGAGGGCGTGGACCATCGCATCATCGAGCACTGGGTGGATGAGGAGATCAGCCTCGGCGACTACGTGCTGACAAACGGCGCGATCGCTGCCGTGGTGGTGATGGACGCCATCGTGCGGTTGCTGCCAGGCGTTCTGGGGGATGAAATGAGCGCGGTGGAGGAAAGCTTCGGCCCCAGCGGACTGCTGGAGGCGCCCCAGTACACCAAACCGGCGGAATATCGCGGCCTCCCAGTGCCGGAGGTGCTGCTGAGCGGCAATCATGCGAAGATCGACGAATGGCGCGCGCAAATGGCGCTGGAACGCACGCGTGCGAACCGGCCTGATCTGCTGTGAAACGAGATGCCTGCGACGACGACATTTCGTTTGACGATCATGCGCGCCAGACGCTAAATACTGGTGCGCTGCCCCAACCGGCAGAACGCAACGGTGAGGTGGCTGAGTGGTCGAAAGCACATCTTTGCTAAAGATGCGTAGCCTTAACAGCTACCGAGGGTTCGAATCCCTCCCTCACCGCCACTTTTTCAGAAGGGGGAGTGGTTCGCGATAAGAGCGCTGTGTGACGCGAAAATCATTTCTCATGCGGCAGATCCCAGGCCTTCACCCATTCAGTCTGGGTGCGCTTGAAGCCCTTTTTCAGAAGCCGCTCGTCCATGTCCGCCAGATGCGCGGCACCGTAGAAGATCGCCAGCCGCTTCTTCCCGGCGGCGAGTTGTTTGTCCATCACTTCCAGGGCCACTCGGTTGCGCTCACCCACGAGCACGGTGCCATCGCCTGACTCCACGCCGGCCATGATGCCCTCCACACTGTCGAATTCGCGGGCCATCATGCGCTTCAAGCCGGTGCTGGTGTCCTTCATGGTCAGCATCTTCAGGAGCATCACCATGCCAGCGGCGTCGGAACTGACGCCGCGTTTCTCATTCGCCTCCTTTTGTGCCTGCATGGCCTTCAGATAGAGGGTCAGGAAGCTCTCCTGCTTCTGCTCCTGGGTTTTCGTGAACTGGGACATGTTCATGTCGGCATGCACGAAGTTTTTCGCCTTGTAGTCGATGCCTTCGAGTTGCCCGTGCAGCTTAAGAGCGTCCTTCATCATGGACTGAAGCTGACCGACCCACTGCAGCTTCTGGGCGTCCTTCGGCGGCTCGGACTTGCCGCGTTCCTCCATGGGCGGGCCGACGAGTTCATAGAGGACGGCGTCGTATTCTTTGAAGCGGATGTTCAAGGCGTCGAAATAGGCCTTGTCCGCGATGTGGATGGCTCCGACGAGGTCCACACGGGCTTTCTGCGGTGATTCGTAGCTGACGACGGCCGTCTGCAGGCTGTCGCTGTTTTCCTCCTCGACGAAGCGGATGAAATCCGCCGGTTCATCGGCCGCATGGCTCCCAGCAAGTGCCAGGCTGGCTTGCAGCAGCAAAAATCGATTCATGGAAGGCGTGTGTGTGAAGGTTCAGCCCTCGGTTTTGAAGATGCGGGTGAAAAACGCCCGCATCTCCTCCCACGAGGCTTTGTCGGCGGCTTCATTGTAGGCCGCTCCCTTGCTGTTGTCACTCCCGGCGGCCTTCTGGGTGAAGGCATGCACAGCGCCCGGATAGCTCACGAGCTTGTACTCCACTTTCGCGTCTTGCATTTCCTTTTCGAATGCGGCGATGTCCTTGGCGGGCACGAACGGGTCATCCGCGCCATGTAGGGCCAACACCTTGCCTTTGATGTTCTTGCCGTCAGCGGGGGCAGGGGAGTCGAGGCCGCCGTGGAAACTGACCACGCCCTTCACCATCGCGCCGCTGCGGGCCAGTTCGAGCACGCCGGTGCCGCCGAAACAGTAACCGATGGCCGCCACCTTCGTCGGATCGGTGTGCGGGTTCTTGCCCAGCACTTCCAGCGCGGCGAGCATTCGCTCACGGTAAAGTTGGCGGTCGGATTTGTACTTTCCGGCCTCCTGGCCTGCGGCAGGAGGCTGCGGGCGGATGCCTTTGCCATACACATCCGCCGCGAAGACGTTGTAGCCGAGTTCCGCGAGTATGCGGGCACGCATCTTCTCGTTCTCGCTCAAGCCGGTCCACTGGTGGATGATCAGCACCGAGGGCAGTTTGCCCACTTTGCTTGTGTCCACGACATGCAGACCTTCGCAGATCACGTCGCCCGACTTGTATTCGACCACCGTCTCCTTGATCTCAGCCCGCAACGACGCCGCGGCGAAGAGCAGGGTCGTGAAAACGAGGAGGCGCTTGGGGTTCATGGTGGATGGACGATAGGGCGTCCTTGTCCGTGGGCAAGTGGCACGCTCGTGCTACTTCAGCTCCTGGATGCGGATGTTGCGCCACATCACTTCTTTGCCCACGGCGTCGGTCTTCTTGCCGATGCCATGCACCTGCAGTGCGATGACGCCCTCCTTCGTCATCTCGTCGGTGAAATCGGCCGCCAGCACGCCGTTGATGAAGGTCTTGATGCTGCTGCCCTTGCACTCGATGCGGGCCGTGTTCCACTCTCCCTGCTTGAAGGCCTTCCGCGCAGCTTCGTTGTTCTTCAGGTCAAACAACCAGCCGCGGCGGCCTTCATCGTAAACTCCGCCGGTGTAGGCACGCTCGCTGGGGTCGATCTCATACTGGTAGCCATGCACGCGGTCGGCGGGGAATTTCTTCTTCTTACCGGCGATTTCGACCTCCGTCTCCTTCTCGTAATAGTTGCTGCGGAACTGGATACCGGAGTTCATCCCGGCGGCCACCTTGAACTCGATCTCGACGATGAAATCGCCGTATTTCTTCGCCGTGCAGAGGAAGGAATTGCCCGTGTTCGGCACGGTTTTGCCGATGATCACGCCATCCTGCACGCGATACTCCGCCGTTCCGCTGTGCTGCTCCCAGCCCGTGAGCGTTTTGCCGTCAAACAACGGCACAAAGCCCTCCTCGGCATGAACGGCGGAAACGAACGAAAAAACAGCGGCGATGGAAAGCAGACGGTGGGTCATAGGGCGGTGATAAACGGGTCGCCCGTGCGGGTCTTTCCGGTGGTTGCATCTGGCGACGAGTCGTTCGGCTGGATCGTCTGCGGCTGCGAGGAATTCTCCTTGGCTGTCTTCTTTGATTTCAGCCAAACGATCTCGGTATCGATGGCGTAGGGCTGGGCGCCTTTCGGGCGCTCCTTGCTGTCCACAGGATAGACGATCTTCACCAATGGGCGCCCCCGCAACGGGTCAACCAGCCCGTAAACAAAGACCAAGTCAGGCGTCTGCTGCTTGATGCCGGGTTTCGTGAGCGGCGCCCCGCTCAGGTCGCGTTTGCCTGGGATTTCAACGGGAACAATCGGCCACGCACGGCAGAAACTGCCTTCGTCGGTCACGACGGTCACATCGAGCCGCATTTGCACGCCCGTTTTTTCAATCTGCCGCATGGCCTCGATCTTGGCTTTCAGGGCCTTCAACTCCTCGGCCCGTTTCGTATCGCGGTCGGCGCTTTCGATCACGGCGAGGCGTCGCTCGGCCTGGATGCGTTTCATGTCTGCATGGGCGACTTCAGCATCGAATTCGAGGATGTCTTGAACATCGATGGGAAGCAGGTCCACCTGCACAGCGGCGGCACCGGTGGCGTGGGTGAATTGAAGGCGGCCGCCCGTGAAGCGCACCACCTTGACCTGATGAAAAGTCCGCCCGTCTTTGGTGGTGAACGAATCAAACGTCAGCGGTGCCGCAGACGCCAGGTGGGCGGCGAGAAGCAGTTGGCTGAGAATCGTGCAGAACTTCATGGGTATTCGGGTGCGGGACCGTTAGCGGGAACAGAACCCCGTCAGGCTGAAAACGTTACGCGGAATGCTATCAAGCAACGATGGATGCAGATCAACAAACCTTGTCCGGTTTTGGCTCGCGTGGCGGGATGAACCGGCTACAACATCGCCTGCTCATCCCAACCATCACATGAAACGCTACGCCCTCGGTATCGACTACGGCACGAACTCCTGCCGCTCCCTCCTCATCGACCTCGACAACGGCGCGGAGGCCGGATCGACCGTTTTCAACTACCCCAGCGGCGAGATGGGCATCCTGCTCGATCCGAAGGACCCGCATGTCGCCCGGCAGAATCCGCAGGACTACCTCGACGGCCTCGAAAGCGTGGTGAAAGGCGCGTTGGAGCAGGCGAAGGCCAAAATCGGAGGCTTTGATGCCGCGCAAGTCGTCGGCATCGGCATCGACACCACGGGCAGCACGCCCATTCCCGTGAATCAAGACGGCACACCGCTCGGTTTGCTGCCAGAGTTTAAAAACAACCTCAACGCGATGGTGTGGCTGTGGAAAGACCACACCGGCCATGCCGAGGCCGCTGAGATCACGAAGCTGGGCAACGAAATCCGTCCGCAGATCATGGCGAAATGCGGCGGCATTTACTCCAGCGAGTGGTTTTGGAGCAAAATCCTGCGTTTGCGCCGGGTGGACGAAAAGGTGTTCCAGGCTGCTTTCAGCTTCGTGGAGCATTGCGACTGGATTCCGGCCGTTTTGACCGGAAACACGAATCCGCTCACGTTGAAGCGCAGCGTTTGTGCCGCAGGTCACAAAGCCATGTTCAGCACGGAATGGGGCGGTTTGCCCGACCAGGAGTTTTTGGCCAAGCTCGACCCCAAACTCGCCGATCTGCGGGATCGCCTCTATTCCGAAGCCCACACCACCGACACGAAGGCGGGCGGTCTTTGCACCGAGTGGGCGAAGCGTCTCGGATTGAAGGAAGGCACCGCCGTGTGCGTCGGTGCCTTCGATGCGCACACCGGCGCGGTCGGCGCAGGCATCAAAGAGGGCACCTTGGTCAAGATCCTCGGCACCAGCACCTGCGATCTCATGATTTCACCCACGAGCAAACCGCTCGCGGACATTCCCGGCGTGTGCGGCATCGTGAATGGCAGTGTTTTGCCCGGCTACTACGGCATCGAGGCCGGTCAGAGCGCCGTGGGCGATCTCTTCCTGTGGCTGGTGAACCACCTCGTGCCCGACAGCTACGGCAAGACCACCGGCGAAAAGTTCGTGAACATGGAAAAGGCCATGGAAGGCCAGAAACCCGGTGCCACAGGCCTGCTCGCACTCGATTGGAACAACGGCAACCGCACCATCCTCGTCGATGTGCGACTCACCGGCCTGCTGCTCGGCCAGACGCTGCACACCGAGGCGCACGAGATCTACCGCGCCTACATCGAGGCCACCGCGTTCGGTGCGCTGACCATCATCAAGCGCGTCGAGGAATACGGCGTGAAGATCGAGGAAGTCATCAACACCGGCGGTCTCTCCATCAAGAATGCCACCCTCATGCAGATCTACGCCGACATCATCGGCAAGCCGATGAAAGTCAGCCAAAGCGAGCAAACCTGCGCCCTCGGTGCCGCGATTTTCGGTGCCGCCGCCGCTGGAGCCGGCACCTGGCAGGAACTCCAAGCCAAGGTCACCGCCATTCGCGACAAGGTGTATCATCCGATTCCCGAAAACGTGGCGGTCTATCGCGAGCTGTATGCGCTCTACCGCACGCTGCATGACGCCTTCGGCACCGCTGGGTGGAGTGGGAAGCTCGGGCATGTGATGAAAGAGCTTCTCGATATTCGGGCGCGGCAGAGCTGAAGTGATGCGGGCACTCCTGCCCGCAATCGATCGCCTTCTTTGCGGGCAGGAGTGCCCGCATCACTTCTGAGCGCAAGCTCTGTCCCTCTTCGGCCGTTTGGCATGTCTTCATGATCTCGCGCACGCTTTCTTTGCTCCTCGCTCTCAGTCCTTCGCTACTTCTCGCTGAAAACTGGCCGCAGTGGCGTGGTCCGCGTCTCGATGGCACATCGCATGACACGGGCTTTCCGGTTTCGGCGGAGGGCAATGTGACTTGGAAGGCGGAACTGCCCGGCAGTGGTCATGCATCGCCGATTGTGTGGCAGGATCGCTTGTTCACCGTCGCGGCGCTGCCGGAGAATGAAGAACGCGTGTTGCTTTGCCTCGATCGAGCCACGGGGAAGCTGCTTTGGCAGTCGAGCGTGCTCAAAGCGCCGGCGGAGGGCATCCACAAGCTGAACTCGCTCGCCTCCAGCACGCCGGCGACGGATGGCGAGCGTGTTTTCACCGCTTTCCTCGACAACACGCCCACGGATGCCACGCGCAAGGCGAACGAAGGCCGCGAGATTCCGAAAGGCGAGGTGCCAAAGGGCACGGTGGTCATCTCAGCCCATGATTTCAGCGGCAAGCCGCTCTGGCAGGTGCGTCCGGGGCTGTTTTCCAGCAAGCACGGTTTCTGCTCCAGTCCGATCCTGTTTGAGGACAAGGTGATCGTGAACTGCGACCATGATGGCGATGGCTACATCGTCGCGTTGTCCAAAACCGACGGCAAAGAGCTTTGGCGCATCGACCGGCCAAACAAGACACGCAGCTACTGCGTGCCGCTCATTCGCGAGATCGGCGGACGCACGCAGATGGTGCTTTCGGGAACGATGTGCGTGACGAGCTACGATCCGCGCACCGGGAAGCTGCTGTGGATCATCGACGGCCCCACCGAGCAGTTCGTGGCCTCAATCGTTTACAGCGATCAAACCGGCTTGCTTTACATGACCGGCGGCTTTCCGGAGCATCACCTGCTCGCCATCAAGCCCGATGGCAGCGGCAATGTGACCGACACGCACATCGTCTGGCGCACGAACAAGGGCGTGGCCTATGTGCCGTCGCCCATCGTCGAGGGTGGCCACTTCCTCATCGTGTCCGATTCCGGCGTCGCACACTGCTTTGATGCGAAATCCGGCGAGATCGCGTGGGAGGAGCGTCTGCGCGAGCACCATGCCTCGCTGACCAGCGCGGAGGGGCTCGTCTATTTCATCAACGACTTCGGCATCCTGCGCACCGTGCAGCCCGACAAAGCCTACAAGCTCGTCGCCGAGAGCGAACTGAAGGAAAAAGTCTTCGCCTCGCCCGCGATGAGCGAGGGGCAAATTTTCATCCGCACAGACAAGTCGCTCATTTGCCTTGGCAAACGCAGCGCCAAGACCGCATCGAAGTAAACTCTCATTCTACCATCTCCCCATGAATCAGCACACTCTCGTTTTCCCTCTATTGTCTTCCCTTTCTTTGCTGGCGGCCGATCCGGTGCCGGAATTTCACGGCTCGATTGAGCGACTCGATCCGGCGCTCGACAAACTCATCGCTCCCAATGCGAAGATCGAAGTGCTGGCCTCGGGCTTTAACTGGTCCGAGGGGCCGGTGTGGCGCGAAGGCGGCATTGTTTTCTCGGATGTGCCGGAGAACACGGTCTTTGGCTGGAAGGAGGGCGACACGGCGGCGAAGGTGGTGCTTAAGCCGAGTGGCAGCTTGAGCGATCCGACCGGGCAGGGCTCCAATGGGCTCGCGGTCGATGCAGCGGGCCATCTCGTGCTCTGTCAGCATGGCGAGCGGCGTGTGGCGCGGCTGGAGAAGGACGGATCGTTCACGTCGCTGGCGGACAAATACGATGGGAAGCGGTTCAACAGCCCGAACGACCTCGTGATCGCGAAGGACGGCACGATTTACTTCACCGACCCGCCATATGGGTTGAAAAAAGGCGGCGCAGCGGCGGAACTGGCCTTCCACGGCATCTATTCGGTCTCACCCGCAGGGAAGGTGACACTTCTGGCCAGCGACATCGCGTTTCCGAACGGCATCAACCTGAGCCCGGACCAAAAGACGCTCTACATCGCCATCTCCGACCCACAGAACACGCGGCTGATGGCCTACGACCTCCAGACGGACGGCAGTGTGAAAAACGGCCGCGTGTTCTTCGACGCACAGAAGCTCAAGAGCAAGGACCGCAAGGGCGGCTGCGACGGCATGAAGGTGGATGCGAGCGGCAACATCTGGACGACCGGCCCAGGCGGCGTGCTGATCATCGACAAAGATGGGAAGCATCTCGGCAGCATTCTCACTGGCCAGGCGACTGCCAACTGCGCGTTTGGCGGCGAGGATCGCGGCACGCTCTACATCACGGCAGACATGTTCCTGCTGCGTGTCAGGACGCTGGCGAAAGGGCTGTGAGCCGGATCAATTCCTGGACAACTTTGTGCTGTATTTTCATCCGAATGACGTTTCTTCCGCCATGAAGCCGCCCAAGACCGCCCCGATCTTTGTTTTGGCAGCGGCGTTGGCGGCATGTCTCGTCTGGGCGGCGGAAAAAGACGAGGCAGGCGGCAAGCCGACGAATTTTGGCATCAGAGACGGCAGCATGCCCGCCGATCCTCGCGATTACCGCAGCGGCTACGGCAACGAATATCCCACCTGGCCGGTGAGCAAAGAACTGCCCAACGACGTCTTCACCTTCGCTCGCGTCCGCTACAACTCATCCTACGGCGGGCGCGGCGGCAGTTGGGGACGCGGGAATCGTAAATGGGCCACGGATTACCCCGATTCCGACATGAACATGTCGTATCGCCTCCAGCAACTCACCTCGTTGCAGGTAAATCCGAACGGGGCAGTGGTGGACATCGATCCCGAGCAGGTTCGGCATTATCCGTTCCTCTACATGATTGAGGTCGGTGACATAAACATCACCGACGAGGAGGCTAAAACGCTCCGGGATTACATGCTCAATGGCGGTTTCATCATGGTTGATGATTTCTGGGGCACGCGTGAGTGGGATAACTTCGAGGTCGCGCTCAAGCAGATCTGGCCGGATCGCAAGATCGAGGAGATTCCGCTCGAGCATGAGGTCTTCCACATGGTTTTCCCGCTCAAGGTGAAGCCGCAGATCCCGCACATCCGCTACGCCGAGTACGTCATCAACCAGGGCATAACCTATGAGTTCGACAAGCCCGGCTCGGAGCACGTGCATTATCGCGGCGTCTTTGATGACAAGCGCCGCCTGATGATGATCATCTGCTGGAACACCGACACCGGTGAAGGCTGGGAGCAGGAGGGCACCGATCCGTGGTATTTCCGCGAATTCTCCGAGAAGTATGCCTACCCGCTCGGCATCAACATCATTTTCTATGCGCTGACGCATTGAACCTGAATGAAGGTTTCAGTGAGCTGATTGCAAAACCGTCCGAACACTCGTTTTGGCGAACGAGCCTGCGAAGCGTGGCGTAGGCGCATTCGCCAGAATGCGGAGGTTCTGCAACATGCTCAAAAACGATTTCTGCCGAAGTCCGTAGGACGGGTGTGGCGTAAGCCCGCCCGTCTTCAGGCGCTCACGCGGGTCGCATCAGGCCACCAGAAAGTCGGGCGATGCTGCGAAGGTAGCCTGGCAGACATCCACATCCTCGACGCAGCATACACCCGACCTACGGGACGACGATGACGACAGCCCGGTCATTTCTGGGTGCTCCGTGAGGCCAGAATCGGGCGGTCTTCACCACGCCCGATCCTACCGCCGTACTTCGTGCACTCCGGTCCCACGACGATGTGCGGGTAGGGGTTTACTCCTCGCCTTCGAGCTGCGCTTCGGTCTTCTTCTTTTCCCGAAGACGCGTGTTGTGATCGAGGATGCGTTTGCGAAGGCGGATGCTCTTTGGGGTGCATTCAGCCAGTTCATCCGGGGCGAGGTATTCGATCGCGCGCTCCAGGCTGAAGCGCACGGGCGGCGTGAGCTGGATGCCTTTGTCCGAGCCGGCGGCGCGGAAGTTCGTGAGCTGCTTGCTGCGCGTCGGGTTCACCGGCAGGTCGTCCGCGCGCGGATTTTCGCCGATGATCATGCCGTCATACACTTGTTCGCCTGCGCCGATGAAGAGCTTGCCGCGCACCTGAATGGTGTCTAGGGCGTAGCTGGTCGCCTCGCCGGCCTCGGTGCTCACCAGCGTGCCGGTGGAGCGGGTCTGCATCGGTCCGGCATGCGGGGCATATTCGCGGAAAAGGTGGCTGTGAATGCCGTGACCGCTGGTCAGGTTCATCAGCTCAAACTCGAAGCCGATGAGGCCGCGGGTCGGAACGTTGGCCTGTAGGCTGGTGCGACCATTGTGAGCGCTCATGTCCTCGATCTTGCCTTTACGCTCGGAGATCGATTTCATGACGCCGCCGAGATAATCGTCCGGCACATCGACGTAGAGCGTCTCAAACGGCTCAGAAAGCTCGTCGTTGATGCGCTTCATGATCACCATCGGGCGCGAAACGAGCACTTCGAAGCCTTCGCGGCGCATTTGCTCGACAAGAACGGCGATTTGCATCGCCCCGCGGGCGCTGACGTCGAAAATGCCGGCGGTGTCCGTGTCCTTCACACTGATCGTCACATTCATCTTCTGCTCGCGGTCCAGGCGGTCGCGGATTTTGCGGGAGGTGACGTGATCGCCTTCGCGTCCTGCCAACGGGCCGTCATTCACGGCGAACTGCATCACGATCGTCGGCGGATCGATCGCGACGAAGGGCAGGGCGGGCGCTTCGGCGGAACCGGCCACGGTCTGGCCGATGTCCACGTCTTCGAAGCCGCTGATGCCCACGATGTCGCCAGCGATGCCTTCCACGGACTCACCCGTGGTTAGCGTCGTGTATTGGAACACCTTCGTCACCTTGACTGGCTTCGCCTTCTCATCCGCCGTCTTGCCCAGCAGGAAAACGCGATCACCCAGCTTCACGCTGCCGCGTGTCACCTTGCCGATGGCCACGCGGCCGACGAAGTTGTCCCAGTCGATGTTCGAGACGAGCATTTCAAAGCAGCCATCGACCTCGGCTTTCGGTGCCGGGATGTGTTCGACGATTTTGCCCAGCAGGAAGGTCATCTCGTGCTGCTCACCGGTGGGTGAGTCCGTCACCCAGCCGGCACGGGCGCTGCCATAGACGAACGCGGCGTTGAACTGGTCTTCCGTGGCGTCCAGTTCGAGGAAAAGCTCCAGCACCTTGTCGTGAACCTTCTGCGGTTCGATGTGCGGACGGTCCATCTTATTGATGAGCACGATGGGCTTCAGGCCCTGCTCCAGCGCCTTCTTCAACACGAAGCGGGTCTGGGCCTGCGGGCCTTCGTAGGCATCGACGACGAGCATCACGCCATCGACCATCTTCATGACACGCTCAACTTCGCCGCCGAAGTCAGCATGGCCGGGGGTGTCCACGATGTTGATGATGTGGTCGTTCCAATGAACGGAGGTATTCTTCGCCTTGATGGTGATGCCCTTTTCCTTTTCGAGGTCCATCGAGTCCATGGCACGTTCGGCGATGGCTTGGTTCTCGCGGAAGTTGCCGCTGGCGCGCAGCAGGCCGTCAACGAGCGTCGTTTTGCCGTGATCGACGTGCGCGATGATGGCGATGTTGCGAATCTTATCTGGGGTCATGGGCAGTTTTTTGGGGGAAGGGGGCCGCGAGGGTAGCCGCGTTTGCCCAAGTGGCAACCACTTCGCTCGACTGCTTTCGCCCCCTGTCGAAAGGCTCAGCGGCCCAGGCTCTTGAGTGCGTCGCTGCATTGATGTAGGACGACTGTGGCGACAGCCCGGTCGTCTCTGGGTGCTCCGCGAGGCCAAACATCGGGCGGGCTTCGCCACACCCGATCTACATCAGTCTGGCGGCGCACCCAGGCTCTTCCACACCGCCGGGAGCCGTTCGCGCACGAGTTTGGCGCTGTTGGTCGGGATCAGCGCTGGCGTGAGCGGGATGTTCTTCGTGTCCTCGTAGTCGAAGTGGCCGGGTGAGCGCGAGTATTTGTAGTCCTTGTCCAGACTGCCATCGCTGGCGAGCTGAATGCCGACTTCATCGACCCGGGGCACGGAAAGGTAGAACTGGTCGTGGTCGAGGACACAATGCTCACCCGGCTTTAAACGCAGTCTGGCCTTGGCCAGTTCGCGAAACAGCTCGCGGGCCGTTGCTTCGGCCGGGTTCACGAAGATCCGCTTCTCAGCGATCAAATCGCGAAACGCATCCTCTTTTCGCAGCGATTCGAAAGCCGTGTCGATCTCATCCCGGGCCAGCGGGTAGTGCGTGCAGCCCAGAACGATGGTTTGCAGCGGTTTGGCCGACTTGGAGTCACGATAGGCCTCGGCGAGTGCACGCGCTTCCTTCAAGGCGTAAGCGGCGACGGATTCAGGAAAGGCAGCATCTCCCTCAATGGCTCCGGCGAGTGTGGCGCTTCCTTGCTGGGCGATGACGGGCACGCTTTTGCCCGCGAGACCGAGGGTTTGCGTGATGGTGCGCGGGTAAACGCCGCTCGCACACGTGCCGACGGTCGCCAGCACGCCGATGCCGCCTTCGGTGTTCGATTCGAGCACGCCCCGGGCACCGGCTTCGACGACACCGACGACGATCACCGGGATTTTCCATGCTGCGACGGCTTTGCGGATGTCTTCGAGGCCGTAAGCCGTCGCGGTGTTGCAGGCGATGACGATGGCTTTGACGGGTGGCTTCGAGAAATGCGGATCTTTGCCATCGGAAGGCCAGAATCGACGTCCGAGCAGGAAAATCGCGTCCTTCACGATCAGCTCACGCAGATAGTCGGTGCGATTGACGGCGGAGTAGTTGCCGTAGGGCATGTTCGCCTGGTCGCCGAAGTAGATGAAGCGTTCCTGCGCAAAATCAGCCACGCCATCGGCTCCGGGCTGCAGTGTGTCATTGTGAAACGCATCCATCGTCAGCAACGCCTCCAGCACCGTGAGGCCGCCGATACCAGAGTCAAACACGCCGATGGGCAGTTGCCGCGTTTCATCCTCACCAGTCCACGCCGAGGCATCGAAGCTGAACGCCGCCTTGCCGTCGGGATGTGACTTCGCATGGTCGATGAGTTCAGCCGTGCGGGCCGAAACGACAAGCAGCAGGAACGGTAGGATGCGTTTCATGAGAATAGCAGACGGCCGATGACGACGGCCATGCCCATGCCGACGACATCGGCGGTGAGCCCGGCGGCAAGGGCGTGGCGGATGCGGCGCACGCCCACGCTGCCAAAGTAGACGGCGATGACGTAAAAAGTCGTCTCCGTGGAGCCATACATGATGGCCGCGGTGTATTTGAGCATCTCGCTGCTTTCAGGACGCAGCAGGATGTCGTTGAGCACGCCGAGCGAGCCTGAGCCGGTGAGCGGTCGCATGAGTGCCATGGGCAGCAGCTCCACGGGGAAGCCAATGAAGCCGAGCACAGGGCGCAGCACATGTTCGAGGAGCAGCAGTGCCCCGGAGCTGTTGAAAACCGCCAACGCGGCGAGCATCGCGACGAGGAACGGCATGATGCGTGTGGCCACGGCGAAGCCCTCCTTGGCTCCTTCCACGAATTCCTCATAGACCTTCACCCCTTTGGCGAGGCCGACACCGAGTGTGATGACGAGAACGACCGGGATGGCCAGCCCGGAACCACCGTTCATGAAGCGTTTCCAGGCAGGCTCGGCCTGCGGGACCTCTGGGGTGGCACTGGTGCTGGCTGTTTTGGCGGGTGGGGTGGACTTTTGCTTCGCATTTTCGACGACCTGGCTCAAGCCGGTGCTCTTGAGGACACTCTCACGCACGGAGGGCGGGAGGAACTCCAGCAAGGCGCATGAGCCAAAGAGGGCGAACAAAACGATGAGCCAGATCTGACGTTTGGGCTTGGCGGTGTCGTTCCCTGGGGCGGTGGAGTCGGTGGTTTCCGTCTCAGCGGCACCACTGTCCTCACGTTGAAGCGCAAAGAACGGCAGCCTGCCGTAAAGTTTGGCGGCGACCACGGCGGTGACCACGGTGCAGGCCGTCGCAAGGATCGTCGGCATAATGATCTGGTGCGCGCCTTTGACGCCGGCGGCATTGAGGTAGTTGATCGCGGTCATGGGCACCAGCGTGAACGCGGCGGTGTTCATAGCGAGAAACGTCACCATCGCGTTGCTGGCGGTGTTCTTGTGAGGATTCAGCTCCTGCAGATGCGTCATGGCCTTCAGGCCGAGCGGCGTGGCGCTGTTGCCGAGGCCGAGCATGTTGGCCGCGAGGTTCATAATCATGGCGCTCATGGCCGGGTGGTCAGCAGGCACGTTTGGAAAAAGACGCCGCATGACCGGTGACAGCACGCGGGCAGCCAGCTCCAGCAAGCCGGCCTTTTCCATCACCCGCATGATCCCCAGCCAGAAGATCATCAACCCAGCCAGCGGCAGCGCGATGTCCATGACCGCGGCTTTTGACTTCGACAGGATCGTGGCGACGACGCCCGTGTCACCGGAGACATTGCCGAACAACGCGGCGACGCAGAGGCCGACGAGGATCAGGAATGACCAGATGTAGTTCAGCATGCGGCAAAAAGTGAAAACGCTGTAACCAGAAGGGGCTGGAATGCGTAACCGTTCCAGAGCCGCTCTCAAGCGGGTTCTCTGTTTCGACCGATTTCATGTCCGTTCCCATCCAGCGTGCCAGTCAGGCCAGCGGCGTCAGTTCCCATGTGATTCGCATTTGGGAACGGCGTTACAACGCCCTGAACCCGAGCCGAACGGACACCAATCGCCGAATGTATTGCGACGAGGCGATCCAGCGCCTGAAGCTGCTGCGAGCGCTCACGGAAAATGGGCACCGCATTGGACGGGTGGCCAGCTTGGCAACGCCTGAGCTGGAGGAACTGGTGAAGAAATTGCCTCCGGAAACGGCTCCAGTCGCTGAGAAGGTGCCGGAGTCGCCCGAGGACTTTGTGGAGGCAGCGATCACGGCATCGAAGGACTATGATGCGGATCAGGTGCGCTCGGTTTTGTTGCTGGCGCGCCGACAACTCGGCCAGCGCGGCCTTTTGCATCGTGTGATTTGCCCGCTCATCGTTAAGATCGGTGAGGGCTGGCAGCATGGCACTTTGAGGCCCAGCCACGAACACGTGGCTACGGCGGTGATCCGTGAATTGCTGCTCGCTCCGGTTCCAGGAAGTCTATTGGCGATGCATGCTCCGGAACTCGTTGTGGCGACTCCTGCCGGGGAGTTGCATGAGCTTGGAGCGATGATCGTAGCGGCTTCGGCGCGCGATCTGGGCTGGCATGTGACCTATCTCGGCCCGAATCTGCCCGTGGAGGAGATTGCCGCCTGTGCCGTCGCCCGAAAGGCACGTGCCGTGGCCCTGAGCGTGGTTTACCCAGAAAACTGCCCGGTGATCGAAGAAACGCTGAGGCGCATGCGTGATCTGCTGCCTTCTTCGGTCGTTTTGATCGTGGGCGGGCGTGCGGCGGAAGGATACCGTGCACGTCTGCCGCAAGATCAACGCATCCAGTGGGCCAGTTGTCTGCACGGTCTCGATGAGGTGCTTGTGAAAGTTCAGCGGTGACTGGTTGCGTGCGGCGCGAGTTCCTCTAGTCTGCGCACCCCATGCTTCTTTACCGCACCTCCCAAGGCATCTTCATCCAAACCGCCAGCTCATGGCACGCCGTGACTGGACACGACTGGGACACGCTCTTCAATCTTCCGAACCTTGCCGCGCATCTTGCTCAAATCGCCGCGTCGTCGCCTGCCGTGAGCGCTCCGCCGGCAGATTCGATCCTTGCGCCGATTGTTTCGCAGGAAGTCTGGGCTGCTGGCGTGACCTACTTTCGCAGCCGGACGGCACGCATGGAGGAATCGAAGGACGCGGGTGGCGGCAGCTTCTACGATCGCGTCTATGCCGCAGAGAGGCCGGAGATCTTCTTCAAAGCCACGCCGCAGCGTGTCGCGAATCCGAATCAGCCCATGCACCTCCGTGGAGACTCAAAATGGATGGTGCCGGAGCCGGAGATGACACTCGCCATCAACTTGAGTGGCGAGATCATCGGCTGCACCGTCGGCAATGACCTTTCCTGCCGTGACATCGAGGGCGAAAATCCGCTCTACCTGCCGCAGGCAAAGTGCTTCAAGCTTTGCGCCGCGCTTGGCCCCGCGATCTTGATTCAAAGCGAACCCTTGGCGCCGACGACGCGCATTCACCTGCAGATCGATCGCGCTGGAGCCGCCGCGTTTGAAGGCGATACCACCGTCTCGCAACTCAAGCGCACGCCTGGGGAGCTCGCTGGGTTCCTCTTCCGCGACAACACCTTTCCCACCGGCACTTTCCTGATGACCGGCACCGGCATCGTCCCCGGCGACGAATTCACCCTCAAGAGCGGTGACATCATCAAGATCACCATCGACGGCATCGGCACACTGGCGAATCCGATGGCTTAACTTCCAACTTTTTCATCCCATGACAATCACCGGACATCATATAATCGCAGGCCGCGAAGCCGCACCTCACGGCCACCTTTTCCACGCCTTCAATCCAGCCACGAGCGTCCAACTTGAGCCCGCGTTTGGCGATGCAACGCACGCTGAGGCGGATGAGGCCATGCGTGCGGCGGAGGCGGCGTTCGATGCGCTGCGTCTCGCCACGCCAGAGACGCGTGCGTCGTTGCTTGACGCGATTGCCGATGAAATCACGGCTTTGGGCGATGCTTTGCTCGAGCGTGCTCATGCAGAGTGCGCTTTGCCCATGGCACGCCTCACGGGTGAGCGCGGACGTGCGATTGGCCAGTGCAAGCTGTTCGCCTCGTTGATTCGTGAGGGTTCCTGGGCAGATGCTCGCGTGGATCATGCGATTCCGGACCGTCAGCCACTGCCAAAGCCGGATGTGCGCCGTGTGATGATGCCCATCGGCCCGGTGGTCGTCTTTGGAGCCAGCAATTTCCCCTTCGCCATCGGTGTGGTTGGCACGGACACGATTTGTGCGCTCGCTGCAGGTTGCCCGGTGGTTGTGAAAGGCCATCCAGGGCATCCAGGCACCTGCGAAATGCTGGGACGCGCGGTTTTGAATGCGCTGCACAAGGTGGGGCTGCCTGCGGCCTGTTTCTCACTGCTGCATGGCAAGGGCAACGACATCGGCACGACGCTGGTGAAGCATCCGCTGACGCAAGCGGTCGGTTTCACTGGCTCGCTGCGCGGTGGTCGCGCCTTGATGGATGTGGCTGCGGCACGTCCGCACCCGATTCCGGTGTATGCGGAGATGGGCTCGGTGAATCCAGTGTTCGTTCTCCCTGGGGCGCTCAAGGAGCGTGCCTCGAAGATTGCCGAGGCTTACGTCGGCTCTGTCACGATGGGCGTGGGCCAGTTCTGCACGAATCCGGCCATCCTGCTTGGTTTGAAGAGCGATGGCCTGCAGCAGTTCATCAGCAACGCCGCCGCCATGGCGACGAAAGTCGCGCCTCAGACCATGCTGCACCGCGGCATCTGCGAGGCCTACAATGCGGGTACGGCTGTGTGGAGCACGATTGATGGCCTGGAACTGGCCGGACAGTCCGAAGCGCTGCCGAGCGAAACGGGAAGCCAAGCCGCCTGCCGCATCTTCACCACGACCATCGATGTCCTGGAGGGCAATTCGGAGCTGCAACGCGAGGTTTTTGGCCCGTGCTCGATCATCACGCAGTGCGCGACACTCGAAGACATGGTGCGCTACGCGAACAGCCTGGAAGGGCAGCTCACAGCGACGATTCAGGGCACCGCAGACGATCTCCGCGACTTTGCGCCGTTGGTGCGTGCTTTGGAGAAAAAAGTGGGCCGCCTCATCTTCAACGGCTTCCCCACCGGCATCGAAGTCTGCCCGTCCATGCATCACGGCGGCCCGTATCCGGCCGCCAGCCACAGTTTCTTCACCAGCATCGGCACCGCGAGCATCTATCGCTTCGTGCGTCCGGTCTCTTATCAGGGCTTCCCGGAAGAAGCGCTGCCGGAGCTGCTGAAGGACGCGAATCCGCGTGGTGCGATGCGCATCGTGGATGGCGAGCTGAAGCGGTGATTTGCGATGGAAGGGCGACGAATCGTCGCCTCTCCATATCAACGCTCTTTCTTCGAGTTCGACGGCGCATTCAGGAACTTGCGCATGTCGTTGAAGATGCTGTCCGGGCCGTCCTGCTGCTGGGCGTGAGTGTTCATGCCTTCGAACCAGGTTTGAGTGGTCGGTGTGTGTGCTTTGGCCACAGCGAGCAGGAGTTCGAGCGTGATCGGCACCGGATGGCCGGTGTGGATGGCGGCAGAGAGTGCGAGCTCGGCGGCGCGGTCGAAAACCCACTTCAAATCAGCGCCGGAGAAGCCATTGGTGGCTTCGATGAGCGCCGCAGCGTCGAAATCGGCGATGGGTTTGTCCTTCGCGAGCAGTTCGATGATCTGGGCACGTGCCGGCGCATCCGGTGGTGGGACGAAGATGGCCTGATCGAAACGACCCGGGCGGCGGAAGGCCGGATCGAGCGCCCAAGGCTGATTCGTGGCACCGATGACCAAGATGCGCTGGTTGTCGCTGCGAATGCCGTCCATCTCGTGCAGGAACTGGTTCACCAGATTGCGCATCTGGCTTTCGCGGATCTGGCGACGATCTTGGGCTAGGCTGTCAAGATCGTCGAAGACGAGCACGCAGGGGGCATTGGCACGCGCGGTCTCGAAGATCTGGTGCAGGTTGCGCTCAGTGCTGCCGAAGTAGGGGTCGAAAATCTCGTGCAGGCCGACGGCGAGGTAGTTGCATGGCACTTCACCGGCCACAGCGCGGAGAATGAGCGTCTTGCCACAGCCGGGCGGGCCGTAAATCAGGATGCCACCGCCGGTTTTGCGACCGTAAGCCTTGTAGAGATCGGGAAACTGGAGCGGGTAGGTGATCTTGAGGCGGATTTCCTCCTTCAGCTCCTCCATGCCGCCGACATCGGCGAAGGTGACGCGATTGCGCTCAGGATCGCCGGGAGCGTAAAAGGTCTCAGGACGCCAGTCGTAGGGCGGTTCATCGAAGGGATCGTCGAAGAACTCGTCCTGATCGCCATTCGCAGCCGGCTGCGGATCTTGATTGATGGGCTCCGGGGCGGGAGCGGGCGCGGTTTTGCGCGCATCGCGGGCGGTGCGGCCGAGTTCGCGTTCGAGAGCAGGATCGCTCATCGTTCCATCGATCTGGGCGGCCCGGTCAAAGTGCTCGATGGCCTTCGGGCGGTCGCCTTCGCTCAAATAAACGCGACTGAGCAGCAGATGGGCCTGGGCGTTGTTCGGTTCGAGCAAAATCACGCGTTCCGCACGCACAGCAGCCCCCGATGGGTTGCCTTCGAGGAACAAAACCTTGGCGATGCCGAGCTGGGCGTCGGTTTGATCGGGATCGATGTCCAAAGCGCGGGTGAAGACATCCCGCGCCTCGTCGAGATGCAGTTCCTCCAAGCAGGCGCGGCCGTAGAGAAGCAGCAGCGAGAGGTTGTTCGGCGACTGTGTGAGAGCGTCGCGGAGTGCGGAGGATTTTGACATGGTTAGGTAGCTGGGACAGCCACGAGTGCTGCCACGCTGAGATTTAAGAGCGCACAAAGCGTGCCGCCAATGATTTCTTGGCGTGAGTCAACGGAGCGCCGAAGCGCGGATGCGGGTGATGCGGGTGATGCGGGTGATGCGTGTCACCACTTCTTCTTGAAGCCACCGCCGCCGCCAAAGCGTTTGCCACCACCGCCGAAACCACCTGGTTTCTTGAAGCCGCCGCCGCCATAGCCGCCACCAGAGTCTTCACGGCGTGGGCCACCATCGTCATCGTAACGGTTTCCGTAGCCGGGGCTTGGCCCTTCGCCTTCGCGATTGAGCCAGGGTTTCGGTTTGCTGAAGCCACCGCCCTTTTTGAAGCCGCCGCCGCCGAAGCCGCCGGGCTTGTTGCCAAAGCCGGGCTTCTTGAAGCCGCCGCCTCCACCGAAACCACCGCCTCCATAACCGCCGCCTCCGAAGCCGCCTTTCTTGAAGCCACCACCACCGCCGAAGTACTTCTTGCCGATGCCTTGACCGGCATTGCCGGGACGATCCGCGTAATCCATGCGGACTTCGCGACCGCGGACGACGGGGACCTGTTGGCGGATGGTTTCGAGCACGGGCTCGACGGCGTCTTCAGGCACTTCCACAAAGCTGCACTTCTCGACGACGTCGATGGTGCCGATGCTGCCGGGAGCGAGTTCCTGAACGGTATTGTAAAGCATGCCGGCAATGTCCTGCGGACGCACTTGGTCCATGCCGCCGACATTGATGAAAAGGCGCACCATGCCGGAACGCGGGCCGCGCTGGGCGAAGCTGCGCTGCTTTTTCGGCACGGAGGGTTCTTCATCGTCTCCGCCTTCGAATTCTTTGTCGAATCGGGAGGGCGTGAACTTCGGAGCTGCCTGGGCATTCGTGGGGCCGGCTTCGTCGTGCTCCTGTCCCGTCGGAGTGGCTGCAGGAGCCGCCTCGGCGGCAGGGGCAGGGGCAGGGGATTGCTCGCTCGCCTGAGCTTCAGCTTCTGAAGGGGCGGCGACAGGTGCCGGGGCAGGGGAGGCGGTTCGTGCTTCCACCGCTGGCTGCGGACGCGGCTTAAATTCGCGCTGGGGGGCGTCCTTTTTCTTCGCGCCACGATCTTCGACGATCTGCTCCGGCTCACGCCCCTGATCCTTCATGAGAAGATCCATGAGCGCGCTGGCGATTTCGGTGGCGGTGTAGCCGATGTCGAGCAGACGCTGGATGCTGTGCTCGTGGGAGGTGTATTCCCCGCTTTCGAGCACGGCTTTCACCTTTTCAAAAGCCTGATCGACACGCGTGGCCTCGACTTCCTCCTGCGACGGCACCTTGGCGCGTTCGACGCGGATGTTGATGAAGCGCTGGATGCGCTGCATGAGGTAAATCTCGCGACCTGCGACGAGGCTGACGGCCTTGCCCTTGCGTCCGGCACGACCTGTGCGGCCGATGCGGTGGACGTAGTCTTCCGCATCGTAAGGCAGCTCCAGATTGACGATCAGGTCGATGTCGTTCACGTCGAGGCCGCGGGCGGCGACATCGGTGGCGACGAGCACTTCGACATTACCGCTGCGGAAGTTGCGCATGACGCGTTCACGCATGGTTTGATTGATGTCGCCATGCAGGCGGTCTGCGGCATAACCACGGGCCACGAGGGCGTCGGTGGCATCATCGACAGCGCGTTTGGTGTTCGCGAAGACGATGGTGAGGCGCGGCGTCTCGATGTCGAGCACACGGCAGAGCACTTCCAGCTTCGAGCGGCCGTGCACCTCGTAGTAGCGCTGCTCGATGGTCGGCACGGTGAGCGCTTTTTGCTCGATCGTGATCGTAGCGGCGTTGCGCGTGTAGTTTTCGACGAGACGGCGGATGCGCGGCTCGAACGTGGCGCTGAAGAAGATGGTCTGGCGATCCTTCGGCACGGCAGCCATGAGGCGGTCGATGTCCTCGGCGAAGCCCATGTCGAGCATCTCGTCCGCTTCGTCAAAAACGAGGCTCTTGAGGTCGGCAACCTTCAGGAGACCACGCTCCATGAAGTCGAGAATGCGTCCCGGTGTGCCGACCACGATCTGCGAGCCACTTTGCAAGGCGCGGATCTGGCGGTCATAGGATGCACCGCCGTAAACTGGCGTGGCACGCACACCTTCTTTGAAAGTGGCCAGCTTGTGGATCTCTGCGCAGACCTGCATGGCCAGTTCACGGGTCGGGCAGAGGATCAAGGCCTGCACGTGACGCTTCGAGCCATCGATGCCCTGCACGACCGGAATGCCAAAGGCCATCGTCTTGCCGCTGCCGGTGTGGCTTTGGCCGACCACGTCACGGCCGGTCAGCGCCACGGGGATGGCCTGGGCTTGGATGGGGGAGGGTTGCTCGAATCCGAGAGACTTGACGGCTTCAAGAAGCTCCGGGGCGATTCCCAATTCTGGGAAGGTGTGTTGACTCATAATGCTATGCCCCTGGGGTTTGGGGGCGGCCATAGTCCCACCGATGGAGAAGATAGCAAGGTCTTTGATCTCCCGGGCACATCGACCAAAAAAAGCCTTTCGCAACCGTGGACGATTTGCAAAAGCCCTCATACAATGACGTTCTGTCACCCACCAACCAGCGGGACGAACGTGCCCGCATTTTATCATGTCCACAGCCACCGCTCCTGTCTCGTCGTCTGATTCCAAGAAGACCCTTCGCAACGCCGTCATCCGCTTCGCCGGAAACTCGCAGGACGGCATTCAGTCCATCGGCGGCTTCCTCGCGCGGCTCGCCGGCCGCACGGCGCAGGAAGTGATGACCTACATGACGATCCCGTCCACGATCAGCGGCGGTCCTTCCATCTTCCAGGTGCATCTCGGCTCCGGCGAAGTGCTCACGGCGGGCGATGAGGCGGATGTGCTCGTGGCTTTTTACCAGCACAGCTATGACAGCCACTTCACCGCGTTGCGTCAGGGCGGCATCTGCCTCTATGACAGCGGCGAGGTGAAGGAGATCAAGCATGAGAAGGGCGTCTTCCACATCGGCATTCCATTCACCGCAGCCACCGTCGAGGCCATCGGCGGCTCCGCGAAGGATCGCGGCAAGAACATGTTCGTGCTCGGCCTGATCGTTTCCGTGTTCAATTTGGATAAAGAGAAGCTCGTCGGCATCATCAGCCGTCAGTTCGGCAAAAAAGACGAGTCGGTGCTTCGCAATGCGCTTTTGGCCTTCGATGCTGGTTACGCCTACCAGATTGGCGACATCGAAAAGTTCGCACTGGCTCCGGGCGAGGCCGATTCTGGCCACCGCATCTCCACGGATGGCAATCAGATGCTTTCGCTCGGTCTTCTCGCCGCTGGTGTGCGCTACGGTGCCGCGTATCCGATCACGCCGTGGTCTTCGATCATGGAAACGCTGCGCAGCGAGCTGCCGAAGTATGGCGGCATCTTTGTGCAGGCCGAAGACGAGCTCGCCGCCGTCAGCATGGCCATCGGCGAGGCCTTCGCGGGCCATCTCGCCATGACCGGCAGCAGCGGCCCCGGTTTGTCGCTGAAGATGGAAGCCCTCGGCTACGCCAGCATGGCCGAGTTGCCGCTCATCGTCGTCAATGTGCAGCGCGGCGGCCCTTCGACCGGCCTGCCGACGAGTGTGGAGCAAAGTGATCTCATGCAGGCCATCTACGGCAGCCACGGCGACACGCCGCGCTTTGTGCTCGCGCCAAAAGATGTCGAGGACTGCTTCTACATCGCGCTCGAAGCCGGACGCATCGCCCGCAAATACTCCAGCCCCGTCATCATCCTCAGCGACCAGGCGCTCAGCAGCCGCATCGAGGCCTTTGAGGAACCCGATCTCGACAAGCACTGGGTCGAGCCCACGCTCGATCAGACGCCGCGTGATGCCGAGTGGAAGCCCTATCGTTTGGACAAAACGACGCAGCATGCGCCTCCCGGCACGAAGATGGCCGGCGGCAAGTATCCGCATATCTCCGGTCTCGAGCACGACGAGTGGGGCCACCCTTCCGGCAACGCGAAGATGCATCAGCAGATGACCAACAAGCGTCGTCAGAAGCTGCTCGATGCCGCCGCTGAATTCGCCGCGCCCGAAGTGCACGGCGACGCCACTGGCGACGCGCTCATCATCGCCTGGGGCAGCGCGTGGGGCCCCGCGAAGGAAGCCTGCGACCGCCTCCGCAGCGAAGGCCACAAAGTCAGCGCCGCGAACATCCGCCACCTGCATCCGCTGCCGAACAAGCTCGACGGCGTGCTCGCTGGCTTCAAAAACGTCGTCTGCGTCGAAATGAACGACTTCGGAGCCTACGGCCACGGCCAGCTCGCCATGCTGCTCCGCGCCAAGTATGCCGATCCGAAGATCAAGAGCGTCTGCAAGACCGACGGCCTCGCCTTCCGCGTGCGCGAGATCGTCACCGGTGTCGAAAAGCACCTCGCCGCCGGCCAAGCCTGATCGTTTTCATCTTCGTTTCTCAACCAACCTTTTTTCCAACCCATCGTCATGTCCACCGCCGTCGCCACACCTGAAGCTCCAGCCGCCGCTGCCGCTCCCGTCGTCGAAAAACTCACCAAAAAAGCCCTCACCGCCGATCACCCGACGTGGTGCCCGGGTTGCGGTGACTTCGCCGTGCTCGCCATGTTTTATCGCGTGCTCGAGAAGCTGAACATCCCGCAGGAAAAGATCGTTGTGGTGGCCGGCATCGGCTGCTCCTCGCGCTTTCCCTACTTCATGAACACGCACAGCCTGCACTTCATCCACGGCCGTGCGCTGCCCCTCGCCACCGGCGTTTCGCTGAGCCGTCCGGACGTGCACGTCTTCGTCTTCGGCGGTGACGGCGATGGTTTCTCCATCGGCGGCAACCATCTCAACCACGCCGCCCGAAAGAACATCAAGCTCACCTACATCATCATGGACAACTTCGTGTATGGCCTCACGAAGAACCAAACGAGCCCCACGACGCCGATCGGCCGCAAATCGAAGACCGACCCCACCGGCGCCATCGACCGCCCGATCAACCCGATGAAGCAGCTCCTCGCCAGCGGCGCCACCTTCATCGCCCGCACGCACGCCGCGCAGGTGAAGCACATGGAGGAAATCTTCACCCGCGCCATCCAGCACGACGGTTTCAGCGTCGTCGAGTGCCTCAGCGAGTGCGTCATGTTCTATCCCGGTGCCTTTGACGACAGCTGGCCGAAAAAAGGCGGCGTCTGGGAAACCATCGACGAAACCCAGCACGACGTCACCGACGACGTCGCCGCCTTCAAACTCGCCGACAACCTCGCCCCCGGCAAATTCGGCGTCTATTACCAAGTGGACCGCCCCACCAAAAACGCCCTCGAGCAAAAGTGGATCGACGACACGCAGGCCAAACTCGGCGGCACATCGCAGAAAGACCTCCTCAAAAAGCGCTTCGAGGCGATGCGGTAAGAGTTCTTCGCGAACCATCAACAAACCTGTGGAAAGCCGACGTTTCGTCGGCTTTTCATCCTGATGCGCATTCACACGCTCGATCTCGGTTTCATCGGCCTCCCTGGCCTCATTGCGTCGTACCTCATCGAAAGCTGTGGAGAGTTCGCGTTGATCGAAACGGGCCCCGGATCGACGCTCAAGACGCTGCGTGAGGCCATCCGTGCCGCGGGTGTCGATGAATTGGCCATCAAGAAGGTGTTCGTCACCCATATTCACCTCGATCATGCCGGTGCGGCGGGCTGGTTCGCGCAAAACGGTGCCACGATCTACTGCCATCCCAACGCAGCACGTCATTTGGTTGATCCCTCGAAGCTCATCGAAAGCGCACGCATGGTGTATGAGGATCAAATGGACCCGTTGTGGGGCGAGATGCTGCCAGCTCCGGCCGAGCGCGTGGTGAGCCTTCAGGACAACGAGCGCGTCAAGCTTGGCGACGTGGAGATCATTGCCTGGGACACGCCGGGGCATGCGCGTCATCATCACGCCTTCATCATTGGCGATGTTTGCTTCACCGGTGACGTGGCGGGCATGCGTCTCGAAAACAGCCGCTATCTCTCCGTCACCGCCGCGCCGCCGCAGTTTGATCCCGTGGCTTACACGCGATCACTCGACCGCCTGATGGCCACCAACTTCAAAACGCTTTACCTCACGCATTTCGGCCGCGTGGAGGATGTGGAGTGGCATCTCACCACCTATCGTCAACGTGTGAACGAAGTTTACGAACGCGTCGCTGCTGATTTCCGTGCCGGCATCAGTGCGGAGGAGAATCGCCGCCGTTATGCGCTCGCCGAACATGAAATTGCCATGCAGGCCGGTGTCAGCGAAGAACTCTGGCGGAAAGGCGAGGACGCCAATCTCACTGCAATGTGCGCAGACGGCGTGAGACTGTACTGCGATAAAGCAAGATGAGCGCGGCAAAGGCCGGAATCAGCAGCCACACCGGCCATATCACCGGTTCGGGTGCCGCCACTGTCTTTTTTTCGGCCTCCTGCACGAAGGGGTCCTCCGCAAAGCCCGTGTCATAGGTGTATTCCGGTTCTTGAAAGCTGAACGGCACCTCCAGCACATTCCCATCCTGCTCGAACACACCTCGGATCGTCTGTAGCGGCCCCGTTTGCTCGAAAATCTCGAATGCGATCCAAAAGTCCTCCAGCAGCGCCTTCTGCGGCAAAACGAAGGTCACATCGACATTTCGGGCCGCATAATCCATCTCTGGCATGGGCGGCGTTTTCTCGAAGTTCGGCCACAGATACTTGAATTGGGCCTTCTCGCCCCACGAAGCTTTCTTTTGGTTCACCTCCAGCCGGACGTGCTCGTTCAGGTACTTTGTGAAAACCGGCTCCGAGGCCTTCAACTCGCCCACGCTTAGTTTTCCATCGCCATCCGTGTCGGTGCGCACACATTTCGTTACCGTAAGCAGGTTGAACGTGAACCTGACCTCCAGCGTATGTGGCGCAGGTTTCACTTGCATCTCGCTTTGGTCCGCTGGATGCGCGTGGGCGGAATGACGCATCAGGAATGACAGAAGAACGAATGGCAGCCAGCACCTCATGCGCACCTCCTTGCCCGCTTGATGCCCCAAACTGCCGTCAGCAGACCTGCAGCGCACAAGATCGCGGTCCAAACAATTGAATCGGCAGCGGCATCACCACCTCCGATCATCGGCAACTGGTCATGCACTGGCATGAGGGCAACGCACACCAGGGTGGCCACGCCGACCATCATCCAGCGGAAGAGGCGGCTGGTGATTGCCTCGCTGGAATTCAGGGATGCCGCGCCAAATCCCAGACTGGTTCCCAGCGTGAAAACCAGCATGCCGACACCATTCCTGAACAACACCTCTCTCACGACCTGTGTCAGCAAGGGGCTTTGCGCGAGAGTCTTCTCCGCATCCACACCAAACATCTCCGGGTGCTTCAGCATCAATCGAATCACAAACAGGCATACGACCTGAAACCAAAGCATCAAAAACACCTCCCATGCTCCCAGTAGGCAGCGCAGCCGTTTCTGTGTCGGGTGGGGACTCATAAAGTTTCGGCTGGGTGATTCGGGGCTGCTGACTTGCCGTGCGCTTCCACAAGCGCGGAGGCTATCATCGCTTCATTCCGGGCGTCAACGCCTCTCATGCCCGGTGCGTTCATCGAAAGATGTTTGTTAAGGCTGCTTCGCATGCTTGAGTGTGCAGATGGCGGTCACGCAGCATCATCATGTCAGCATTTTCGGCCTCGGCTATGTTGGGGCGGTCACGGCGGGCTGTCTCGCGGAACTCGGACACCACATCATCGGCGCGGATGTGCAGCAGGCGAAAGTGGATACGTTCAAAGCTGGCAGGTCGCCGATCATCGAGCCGGAGCTTGAAGCCTTGCTGGAGAACGCGAAACAGGAAGGGCGGCTGGATGCCACCACGGATGCCACGGAGGCCGTGCGGCGCACGCAGGTGAGTATCGTGTGCGTCGGCACGCCATCCCAGGCCGCAGGAAGGCTGAATCTCGACTTTGTGCGCAAGGTCTGCGCGCAGATTGCCGCCGCGATTCGGGACAAAAAGCAGCCGCACACGTTGCTTTTGCGTAGCACGATGCTTCCCGGAAGCACGCGCAAGCTGGTGGAAGAAAACTTCGCCGAACTCGTCGCGTCAGGTTTGCTGCAAATCTATTACTGCCCTGAGTTTTTGCGCGAAGGCACGGCGGTGCGTGATTTTCGCGATCCATCGCTCGCCGCCGTCGGCACGCACGACGGGAAGCCGCCGGCGACAGCCGAGGCGCTCGATCTTCTCGGTCGGAACGCGCAAATCCTCGAATGGGAGGGCGCGGAGCTGCTCAAATACGCCTGCAATTACTTCCATGCGCTCAAAGTTGGCTTTGCGAACGAGATCGGCCGGATGGCTAAGCATCTCGGTGTCGATGGAGCCCGGGTGATGGACGTCGTCTGCCGCGACGAACGGCTGAATATCTCCCGCTACTATCTGCGGCCGGGAAATCCGTTCGGCGGATCCTGTCTGCCGAAGGATGTGAACGCGCTCAGCGGTCTGGCACGCATCGAGGGCGTTAATCTGCCGCTGCTCGACCACGTGATCGCTTCCAATCAGGCGCATCTCGATGCGTTGCTGGAGCAGATTGCGGAAAAGGACGCACGCCGCGTCGGCTTGCTCGGTCTCGCCTTCAAAGCGGACACGGACGACATGCGTGGCAGCGCCATGGTGTCCATCGCCGAGACACTGCTCGGGCGTGGCTATCAGCTCCGCATTTTTGATCCCTCGATCAATCTCACGCGCCTCATCGGTGCTAACGAGGCCGAAATCCAGCGCCGCATGCCGCATCTGGCGCAGTTGTTGTGCTCCAGTGCCGAGGAGGTCGTGCGTGAGAGCGAGATCATCGTCGCCTCCCAGAAGTGTGCGGATGTGGAGTCGCTCCGTGCAGTGGCCGGTGCAGGGAAGTGTGTGATCGATGTGAACGGCTGGCCGGAGCTGAAAAGCCTGCCCTGGAGCTACGAGGGTGTCTGCTGGTGAGCGGAGGTGCAATCAGCGCCTTGCGTGTGGCGCACGTCTCGACATCATCCGCCCACCCCACCATGCCCACCACCTACTACATCGTTCCCACCGAAGCTCACAACGAACTCGTCCGCGCCGCCTACCAGCATCGCGGCTACACGCAAGCGGAGGCCGTTGATGCGGCCCGTTTTTGCGAGATGGCTTCGGCGCACGGCATCCGCACGCACAACGCCATCAAGGCGCTGCATCTCGACCACCTTTTCGGCAGCGCGACTGGCGGCTGCAAGCCCGGTGCGGAGATCCAGGTGATCAAGAAGCCCTTCGCTGCGAGCGAAGCGTGGGACGGGAAGCTCAAGCTCGGTCAAAGCGTGGCCTTCCGTGCCATGGAGCGCTGCATGGAGTTGGCGGACAAATACGGCATCGGCCAGGTGAGCGTGGACAATGCCTTCCACTACCTCTGGGGCGGCGGGTACGTCATGGATGCGGCGAAGAAGGGCTACATCGCCTACACGAACTGCACCTCCACCCTGGGCGAAGTCGTGCCGTTTGGCGGCAAGTTCCCCGTGCTCGGCACGAACCCGCATTCCTGGGGCCTGCCGACGCAAGATGCGTGCGGATTCCCCATCGTGATCGACTGGGCGACCTCCACCGTGGCCATGGGCCGCGTGCAGCAGCTCAAACGCGAAGGCAAACCACTGCCTCCCGGCGCGGCGGTCGATAAGGAAGGCAAACCGACCACCGACGCGAATGAAGCCGCGTGGCTGCTGCCTTTCGGTGCGCACAAAGGCTACGGCCTCTCGCTGCTCATCGAAGTCATGGGTGGCATGATCGGCGGCGGCCTTCCCACGCTGCGTGGCGGTGGTGCGCACCCCGACATCAAATCCAAGCCGTTCCCGTCGGGCGAGAAGCGCACCAGCAGCTTCTACTTCCAGGTCATTCATCCGGATGCCATCAGCACCGGCCTGTTCTCCAACGGCCGCAGCTTTGCGCAGAACATCAAGGCGGTGATCGACGACATCCTCGGTCATGGCAACGAGAGCTGCATGCTGCCCGGCCAGCCCGAGGCTCAAAACGCCGCGCACACCGCGAAAGCAGGTGGTTTGCTCTTCAGCACCGCCGAAGTCGAAGCGCTCAATGAAATCGCTGATGAGGTGGGCTCGAAGCGTTTCGACGTGGCGGCCTTGAAGACCTACGACGTGCCATAAAGTAGCCCTCTCGCTCCGCGAGAGGAGCTCAGCGGCCCCATGGCGAAAACGTTTCCGGATTTCGAAGACGTCGATGTTGTGCGAAAGCGGTCAGCTCATCTTGCGGAGCAAGATGGCTACTGTACGCATCAATAAATCATCGCATTGTCCGGCGCGGTCGTCTCGATGACGTTGGTGGCTTCGATGATGGGAACGGTTTGTTCGCCTTCCTTTTTGTAGTTCATTTTGCCGACCACTTTCACCCATGTCATCTCCTTGAATTCGGGTGCTTTCTTGCCGAAATCCACGGGCACGGAATACGGGCGCGCATCGGCAGCGCAGCACTGGACGAGCATGCGGAAGATGCGCAGGCGGTGGCCTTCGGTGTTGTTGACCTTTTCGGGCAGCACTTGAGCGATGGTTTCGACCATCTGGCCGGTGAGCACCTTCTGCACCTCGAGATCACCGCCGGTGTAGTAGAGCTCGGGCACTTCGAGGATGAAATTGCCCTCCTTGCTCTGCGGCACCTGGGCTTTGAGGTCTTCGAGGGTGAAGCTGCCGTAGCTTTTGGATTCCTGGGCAGGTTTGGGAATGTCCTTTTCATTCACCTTCTTGGTTCCATCGGCCACTGCGGCGCTGGCGGCGGCGACTCCGGGCGGTGGCATGGTGGCTGGCTGGGTCGCGACTTTCGCGGTCGCGGTGTCGGGCTTGGCGGATGCTTTGGCCGCTTTGTTTTGCAGCGAGAACTGGTCGGCGCGTGAGGTGTCCGCGTAGTTTGGGTCGTAGAGCCCCTTGTTGACGACGGCGTTCGGGCTGTAGCGGTCCGGGGTGGACAGCGCGGCCCAGGAAAGGGGCGCGGCAAGGATCAGCAGCACGGCGATGCGGCCCGGCCAGGAGCTTTCCTCCAAAATGCCGTGCGCGTGGCCTTCATGACTGTGGGAATGCCCGTGGTCATGACCACAGCCCTCGTGATGATGGTGATCGTGTTCACAGGCGCCGTGCTCATGCTTGTGCTCGTGATGGCCGTGGTCATGACCGCAGCCTTCATGATGATGGTGATCGTGGTCACAGGTGCCATGCTCGTGTTTGTGCTCATGACCGTGGTCGTGTCCGCAGCAGCCGTCCTTGTGGGGGTGGGCGTGGTTCTTGTGGTCGTGCCCACAGTCCTTGTGATCATGGTCATGCGCGTGGTCGTGACCTTCACATTCGGCGTCCTCGGCGGTCATGGTGAGCAGGTTGAAGAGGCCCAGCACCACCAAACCGATGCCGGAGACGAGCACCATGGGACGGAAGATGCCATCTGGGGGGAGGTAATTCACCAGACGACCGGTGATGTGGAAGTAGAGCAGCACGCCGCCCCAGAGCAGGAGCATGGCGACGCTGAGCAGATGAACGAGGGTGCGGGTGGCGCTCATGGCAGTTTACGGTTTGATGTAAAGGCTTTGGATCAGGCTCATCCACGGCGTGGCCAGCACGCCGACGAGCACAAACAATCCGACGAGAAGATAAACGACCACCTTCCGCTGGAAGACGCTGGAGTACATGAACAGCAGCTTGATGTCCATCATCGGGCCGAAGACCAGGAAGGCCAGCTTCGCCGCCATCGAGAAGGCGGCCATCGGTGCCGCGATGAAGGCGTCCGAGGTGCTGCACAGCGAGAGCACCATCGCCAGGCCCATGATGGACGGCAGCGCCAGCCATTCCTTGCCCGCCACGGTGTTCAGGATGGCCTGATTCACCTGCGTGTTGAAGGCGGAGGTGATGATCACGCCGATGGCGAAGTACATAGCGGTGTCGAGGAAGTCGCGCATCGAGCTGCGCATGGCGTGGACGAGCTTGCCGTTGAAATTCGCGCCGTGGGCGTGCCCGTGACCCTCTTCCGCATTCGCGGCTTCGATTTTGTTCGCGATGCTCGCCCGCAGCACCTGGCCAGGCTTGAAGCGCAGCACCACCAGGCCTACGATCACCGCCACGAGGTAGCCGAGCGACAAGCGAGCGATGGTCATCGTCGCATTGCCCGCCGTGGCCCAACTCAGGCCCTGGAACTCCTTGAACGCCGTCAGCGTGCTGATCGCCACGATGGGGTTCATGATCGGGGCGGAGAGCATGTAGGTCACCGCGCAGGACAGCGGCAGCCCCTTTTGCACCAGCCGCCGGATCACCGGCACCACCGCGCATTCACACACCGGAAACACCAGCCCCAGAAAGCCGGCGATCAGGGTGGAGAGCACCTTGCTCCTCGGCAGCACGCGATCCAGCAACTTCGCCGGCAGGAAGGCGTCGATGATGCCCGAAAAGATCGTCCCGATCAGGATGTAGGGTGCCCCCTCGAAGATGATGCTCAGGAAAGCCATGAGGAAGTCCCCAAAGCGGCTGGGTTCGGGAAGGGCGGCAGCGAGGAAATGCATGAGTGGTGGTGAAGCTGTTTTAAACGCTCCGGGAAGGCAGGTTCAAGCGCGAAAGCGGGGAGGAAGTGACGAATGCCGGATTGGGATTGCCTTCGTTGGCAGGATTTGGTGCAATCAAGGCATGAACGAGGCGGTGAAACAGCGCTGGGGAGTTTTGCAGTGGGGGATCGTCACCGGGATCGTTCTGCTGGTGGGACTCTGGGTTGTCCCGACCTGGATCGAAATCTCCAGAATTGGCAACGAGGTCCGGGCGGTAAGCTACTCCAAGCAGATACTCCTTGGCATGAAACAGTTCTCCAATGACAACGGTGGCCTGTATCCTGATGGTGGCCCCTCTGCTGCGGGATTGAGCAGTTCCAACCAGTTTTTTCGCAGGTTGCTTCAAGTGGGTGTTTTTACTGAAGAGACTGTGTTTGGTTGTCCTGGAAGCCGCTTTACTCCAGACGGCCGCATTGGAACTGCGCCTGATTTTCGACAGGCCCTGGAGCCTGGTGAGTGCCACTGGATTGTGTTGAAGCACCAGGCGAACTCATCTCCGGGAGACGTTCCCGTGATCGTTGAGAACGCGTTGGACACGAACTGGCCGCCGCGATGGGATGTGTCCGAGCATGCCGGGAACCGCAAGGGCAGGGTTCGCGCAGGGAAGGCAATCGTCGTTGCCTGCAATGACGGTTCGGTGCAGGTGGTAAAGCTGCAAGAAGATGGCAGCTTGGATGCCAGGCTCTGGAATCGCGGCGTCACACCGGAGCAAGCTGCCAAACTGTCCTACTGGGACATCGAGGAAAAATAGCCTTCGCTGCCAGGTTACTCCGATCTCGCGATCTCCTTGCCGCTGGCGTCGAGGATTTTGACGGAGGCGCCCTCGCCCAACTGGTCACGCACCTGCTGCACGAGGCTTTTGGCGTTCTTGGGCGGGAGTCGGTTCTTCTTCTTGCCCGTGCTGACGAGAACCATCTGCCGGGGATCGATCATCGTCTGCACCTGGACCTGGGACTGCCGTGCGACCGCCGCCGCGGCCTCCCAGCGTTCGACCGCCTGCCGGTCCTTCGAGAGCTTCTCGGCCAGCAGCTTGTCCTGCTGCAGTTTTTCGCGGATCAGGCGCTCGCTGTCCTGCTGCTCCTTCATCCGCTTCTCAGTGGCCAGGCGGTCCTGTTCAACTTTCTCCGCCACCAGCCGGCTTTGCTCCGCCTCTTCGTCCTCCCGGTCCAGACGTGACTGGCGCGTGATCGACCCGATGAGATAAATGAGGCCGGCGCCAATGAGGATGAGGCCGATGCGGTTGAGGCTCATGCCTGAGGCTAGCAGCCTGCGCCGAACATTCAAGAAGGCCGCCGCGGTGCCTTTCAGCCTGCCGATTGCGCTCCCTTTGCGCATCCTTGGGCGTGGATTGCTTTGGTCTAGGAGATCATTCGGGCCATGCGTTCATGGGCCAACGCGCACTGAACTCCAACCCGACTCCATCCCATGAAAGCAATCCTTGCCCCCCTCCTTCTCAGTCTGGCGATGACCGCCACCGTGTTTGCCGCCTGGCCGATCAACGATGAATGCCCGGTGGACCACAAGGCCGCCCGCCCAATCTATCGCGTGAAGACCGATGAGGGCTTCGTGGCGTTCTGCTGCACGGACTGCATGCAAAAGTTCTCCAAATCCCCGGGGTCGTATCCGGTGAAGAAGAAGGAAGTGGCCAAATAACGCCACGCTGGTTCTCAAAACATGCCACCGGTCCAGGCTGGCAGCCGGGTTCATGAGACGTTTGTTGTCGCCATGAACCCGCCCACGGCATTTTCCCTGCACGAACGAGACATCTGGGTCTTCGGCGGCGCAGGTTACCTTGGGAGCGCGGTGGTTTCGCAGCTCGCACAGATGGGGGCGCGGGTCTTGTGCGTCGATTTGGGGGATCGTGCCGCGGAGGCTGTTCAAGGCATGGGTTTGAATGACTCGGTGACACCGGCCTCGCTCGATGCTGCCGACACAGCCGCTGTGGAGCGGTTCGTAGAGGACCAAACAGTCACCCGCGGCATCCCGCACGGCCTCGTGGTGATGACCTACGCCTCCACGGCCAAGCGCTTTGATGACCTCACCGTGGCGGACTTCGACCACGCGAACCACGGCAATCTCACCGCCACCTTTGCGCTCGCACGTGCCGTCGGTCAGCGCATGGCGGAGCAGGGCAGGGGCAGCATCGTGCTTTTTTCGAGCATGTATGGCAGTGTCTCGCCCGATCCGTCGATTTACATGGCACCGATGAATCCCAACCCCATCGAATACGGAGTCGGCAAGGCAGGCATCCAGCAGATGGCGCGCTATCTAGCCGTCCATTGGGGAAAACAGGGGGTGCGCTGCAACAGCATCTCCCCCGGCCCCTTTCCAAACCCAACGCTCCAGCGCGAAAAACCGGAGTTTATCGAGCGTCTCGCTCAAAAAGTGCCCCTCGGTCGCGTCGGCCAGGCTTCCGAGATCGCTGGATCAGTGACCTTCCTGCTCTCCGACGCCTCGTCCTTCATCACCGGCCAGAATCTCGCCGTCGATGGCGGTTGGACGTCGTGGTGACGAAGAATGACGAGTGGCGAGGCAGCCAGCCGAAGGCTGTCCGCTGCGACTCAAAACAGAAGATCGGAATGACGATGAAGCGCCTCAATGCGGCTGCCATGGGGCATTCGAGATTCAGGCTTCATTCGTCATTCTGAATTCATCATTCGTCATTACTCACGCCGTCTCTCCACTCACGAGCTGCGGCATCAAACGGATCGCCTTTGGCGGCAGAAGCCCCGTCTCGGCGAGCTGCCGCGTTGCCTTCGACACGCTGCGCGCAAACTGAGCCGGGTTCGACGCATAACGCGTCACGGCGGGCACCGTGTGCTGGAGAAATGTCTCGTCGTCGCGGGAGACGACCGCCATGTCCTGCGGGATGCGCCTGCCGCTGCGCTGCAGGTGCATCATGACCGTCAGCACATGCACACCGCGTGCTACGACGCAGGCGGTGGGCGGGTTCGGGGCGCGCAAAACCTTGTCCATCACCGCGCACACATGCTCTGCCGTGCCGTTGTGCCGCAGCACCCGGAACACGGGCGGCTCACCGCCTTGCATGGCCTCGATCAAACCGTTCTCACTCTCGATATCGCCGCCGAATTCTCCCTCGGGCCGGATCAGCACGATGTGCTTGTGTCCCTTGCGCCGGAGCATGGCGCCCGCGTGGCGGCACAAGGCGCGGTAGTCTGTGTCGATGGATGGCAGCGTGATGCCGCTCGGGCTGGATCCAACCACGAGGCATGGGAGTTGTCTGCGCAAAAACCAGCTTTGCATCGGCTCCAGCGAGCTGAACAGAATCCACACCGCTGCCGGAGACCGCGCCGTCAGCGCCTCCAGCGCACGTGCGGGCTTGGCCGTGAAACATGCGGGTGCCACATGCATTTCCAGCGTGAATCCAGCGCGCGAAAGCTGGTCGCGCAGCTCATCCACCATCACCACCGCCGAGGGCGACATCGCGACCAGAGGGCGTGATGACAGAATGGCGATCACGCTTGAGTGTTCGGCCCGTGGTGCGGTTGTCTTCAGTTGAATGCGTCGTCGCTGCCGCTCGCTGACTTCCAGCAGTCCGTCGTGCTGCAACTCCGCCAGTGCCGCGCGCAAGGTGTGGCGGCTCACTTGCAGTCGGGCGCAAAGCTCGCGTTCGCCCGGGAGATGACCTAGCCAATGGCCGCACTGCATCGCCTCCAGCAGGCTCTGCGCGGTGAGACTGACGAGCGAGACACGCTGCGGGGGCTTCGGGCCTGAGAGTATCGGTTTTTGCATCTGGTTCGGGCAACGGGCCAGCAGCATAGCGTTGGTGCGGCCCGTTTGGAAAGGCACTTTCGTGAGTCATGCCAGATTCCCCCCGCTCCCTGACTCACGCCGACCTCCTGCAACTCAAACGCTGGAACACACCGACGATCTACAACGGCTGGGAGCAGATCACGAAACACAATCCCGGTGCGGATGGCTTCAATATCGAGGAGACTCGCGATTTCATGCCGCAAATGGGGCCAATGGTCGGCTACGCGGTCACGCTCGTCATCGAACCGTCCAACGCGGCGCATCGAAAAACCAACCCGCACGCAGGTCAGCAGTTCCGATCCTACATCGCCAGCGTTCCCGGCCCGAAAATCGTTGTCGTGCAGGATCTCGACAAACCACACGTCCTCGGCTCCGCTTGGGGCGAGGTCAGCGCGAATATGTTCCGCGCTCTCGGCTGCGTCGGCACCATCACCGACGGTGCGATCCGTGATCTCGATGAAATGACCAACGCCGGCTTCAAAGCGCTCGCCCGCCGCCTCTGCGTCGGCCACGCGCATGTGCATCCCGTGCGCTGGAATTGCGAGGTCGAGGTTTTTGGCCGCAAAGTCGCTCCTGGCGACCTGATTCACGCCGACAAGCACGGCTTCCTCGTCATTCCGCCCGCAGAGCAGCCCAAATTGCTCGAAGCTGCACGTTTCATGGACAGCAACGAATGCAACACCGTCATCGTCGCCGCACGCGACAGCGCAGGCCACAGCACGGACGAACTTCTCGCCAATCTCGAAGCCTCCATCACACAATTCAGCGCCCATGTGAAAGCCAGGTTCAGTCGCGAAGGTGAGTGGTGAGCCGCAACAGGGCCGAAAAAAAGTTTCCTTCCTTTTGTCCACGCTCTTCATAAGCTCCCTCCATTCCTATGAGACGCTCCAAAGTCCTCGCCAAGCTCCGCGCTGGCAAAGTCGCCCGCATTTGCTGCTGCGGCTCGCCCATCGCATTCCTTCCCGCCGTTGCAGCCCACTATCACTACGACGGCATCTGGCTCGATGGCGAACACCGCGCCTGGGAGGCTCGTGAAGTCGAAACCATGCTCGGCCGTCATCATGCCGCCGACATCGACTGCATGTGGCGTGCGGTCACAAAAGAGAAAAACGGTCTTTACCGCCTCCTCGAAGACGGCGCAGCCGGATTGATGATCCCGCACGTCGCCACGGCCGATGAAGCCCGCGCGCTGGTCAGCGCAATCAAATTCCCGCCCCTCGGCGACCGCGGCTTCTGCGGCGGCGGACGCGATGCCGACTACTGGATCGGCAAACCGGCCGATTACACCGATCAAGCGAACCGCGAGACCTTCCTCACCGTCCAAATCGAAACTCCGCAGGCCCTCGCCAACGCCGAAGCCATCGCCGCCGTTCCCGGTGTGGACATTCTCTTCCTCGGCCCCGGCGACATGTCCCTGCGCCTCGGCTGCACACCCGCCGTCAATGATCCCGTCATGATGGACGTGCAGAAGCAAATCGCCGCCGCCTGCAAAAAACACGGCAAAGCCTGGGGCCGCCCCGTCGGCTCCGCCGCAGATGCCAAAACGCTCATCGACATCGGCGCTCAATTCATCGTCCACGGCGCCGAATTCAGCGCCGTCTGCGCCCACTTCGCCGCCTGCTCCGCCGAATTCGACACCATCCTCGGCGAAGTCGGCGGCGCACCCGCGATTCCCGAAGGTAAAACGTATTGAAGCGCTCATGAAGGCCCTGCTCCTGACTCTCTTCGCCCTCGGCTTAACGATTTGGGCCAATGCGCAGCCTGCAGCTTGGATGGAGCCGTTCCCGCCTCACAAGATCGCCGGAAACCTCTACTACGTTGGCTCGAAAGACCTCGCGTCCTACCTCGTCGCCACGCCGGAAGGTCACATCCTCATCAACAGCAGCTTTGAGGAGTCCGTGCCGCTCATTCGGACCAGCATCGAAAAACTCGGTTTCCAATTCACCGATGTGAAGATTCTGCTCATCAGCCATGCGCACTCAGATCACTGCGCCGGCAGTGCTGAGATCATCAAGCAGACGAGAGCGCATCATTTCGTCATGGAGCAGGACGCTGATGCCGTGGAGAGCGGCGGCGGGAAAAAATCCCGTCTCAAAGCCGACTACACGCAGTTCACGCCCGCCAAAGTGGATCGCCGGCTCAAAGACGGCGACGAGGTCAAACTCGGCGGCAGCACCCTCATCGCGAACCTCACCCCTGGCCACACCCGCGGCTGCACGACATGGACGATGAAGGTCGATGGTCTCAACGCCGTCATCATAGGCAGTCCGAATGTGAACCCCGGCTACATCCTCGTGAACAACCCGGACTACCCCGGCATCGCCACCGACTACGAGCGCACTTTCCGCTTTCTCAAAGCACAGCCCGTCGATCTCTTCCTGGGAGCCCACGGCGGCTACTACGACATGAACGCCAAACACACGCGGCTCCTCGTCGCTGGCGGCGCGAATCCCTTCATCGACCCCGAAGGCTATCACCGCTATGTCGCCGACCGTGAGAAAGCTTTCCTGAGCGAACTGGCGAAGCAGCAGGCCAAATGACCAGTGCTGATCTCCTCCCGCACCTAGAGGCCGCTGGATTGACCCGCGGCGCAGCGCGGATGACGCCGCTCACGGGCGGCGTTTCGAGCGACATCTCGCTCTTCGAATCCTCAGCGGGCACGCTCGTCGTCAAAGCGGCCCTCGAGAAGCTCCGCGTCAAAGACGACTGGTTTGCTGATGTCTCGCGCAATCGCGTGGAGCAGGAATTCTTCGACTACGCCGCGCCCATCGTCCCGGCGCATGTGCCGCGCATCCTCGGTCGCGGCGATGACTGGTTCGCGATGGAATACCTCGGCGAGATGCCCAACTGGAAAACCAGGCTCCTCGCCGGTGAGGCTGATGAAAACACCGCTAAGCTCGCTGGCGATGTCTTGGGCCGTCTGCATGCCGCCTCGTGGCTCGATGACGCCGCTCGCACGCGCTTTGCCACACTCCCCAACTTCCACGCCCTCCGCATCGAGCCCTATCTGCTCAAAACAGCCGAGCGTGTCCCTGAAGTCGCTCACATCCTTCGTGCCGAAGCAGCACGGCTCGCCGAAACGCAGCTCGCCCTCGTTCACGGCGACTACAGCCCGAAAAACCTCCTCGTCGGTCCGCAGCGCCTCATCGTGCTCGATGCCGAATGCGCCTGGTTCGGCGATCCCGCCTTCGACACCGCTTTCATGCTCACACATCTGCACCTGAAGGCCCTGCTGCACCCGCATGCCCTCGCCCTCGTGCCAGCGTTTTGGTCCGCTTGCTCACGCGCTTGCGGCCAAGATCTCGAAGAACGCACCGTGAAGCTCCTCCTCTGCCTCCTCCTCGCCCGTGCGCATGGCAAATCTCCCGTCGAATACCTCAGCGAGGCGCAGAAAACCCACGTCACGCGCTTCGTTCTCACGCATCTGCCAAATCCACCCTCACTCACCGCTTTGACCGCTGCCTGGACATGAAGATCAAATCCCTCGACGCCCTTCAAATCTTCGACAGCCGCGGCAATCCCACCGTCGAGGTCATCGCGACTTTGGAGGATGGCACCACGGGTCACGGACTCGTGCCTTCCGGAGCTTCCACGGGCCATCATGAGGCGCTGGAGCTTCGCGATGGCGATAAAAGCCGTTTTCGCGGCAAATCCGTCTTCAAAGCCCTCTCGCATGTGAAAGGCGAAATCGCCCACGAGGTCGTCGGGCGCGGTGTTTTCGATCAAAAGGGCCTCGATGAGGCTTTGATCGCTCTCGATGGCACGCCCGGCAAATCACGTCTCGGCGCGAATGCCATCCTCGGCACCTCAATGGCTGTCGCGCAGGCGGCAGCGAATGCGAAACGCGTGCCGCTCTTTGCCTCGCTCGGCGATGGCACCCTCCTGCCGTTGCCGGAGATCCAGATCTTCGGCGGAGGCAAGCACGCGCAGGGCCGCATCGACATCCAGGACTTCATGATCATGGCCCTCACGGCCCAAACGTATGAAGAGACCCTCGAAGTCACCGCGAACGTCTTCCACGCCGCGGCTGACATCATGAAACGCCGCGGCACGCTCGCCGGAGTTGCCGATGAAGGCGGTTACTGGCCGGTGTTTGATCGCAATGAGGATGTCTTCGACGCTTTGATCGCCGCCATCGAGCTCGCGGGCTACACACCAGGCCGCGACGTCGGCATCTCGCTCGACATCGCCGCCACCGATTTGTATCGCGACGGCTTTTACACACTCGGCTTGGAGCAGCGTCGTTTCTCCACGGAGGAGTTTGCGCAGCTCATGATCGATTGGATCGAGCGCTATCCCATCGTCTCCATCGAGGACCCCATGGCCGAGGATGATTGGGATGGCTGGAAACTCGTGCGCCAGGCCATCGGCCATCGCTGCCAGCTCATCGGTGACGATCATTTCACCACGAACCTCACCCGCATCGAGCGCGGCATCGCCGCGAACACGGCCAACGCTGTGCTCATCAAGCTCAACCAGATCGGCACCGTCACCGAAACCCTCGCCGCCATCCGTCGCACGCAGGCCGCCGGCTGGCTCCCCGTCGTCTCCGCCCGTTCCGGCGAGACGGAGGATGCCTTCATCGCCCACCTCGCCGTCGCGACGAACGCCGGCCAGCTCAAAGTGGGTTCCTTTAGCCGCAGCGAGCGCATGGCGAAGTGGAATGAAGTCCTCCGCATCCAGCGTCACCTCGGCAGCCGCGCCCGCTTCATCGGCTCGGGCATCTTCCAATCAGCCAGCATTCAGCTCCCATGAAAAAGCTCCTTTTCCTCCTCCTCGCCGCTCACGCCTTCGCCGCGCAGCTTCCGCCCTTGCCCGCGGGTGCCTTCACCATTGTCGTCATCCCCGATTCGCAGGGTTATCTCGGCCTCGGGACCAAAATCGAGCCGAAGAGCACGAATCCAGTCACGAACCCGTGGCTCGAAAACCATGTGAAGTTCATCCGCGAGCATCGCGACGACCAACACATCGTTTTTGTCACCCACGTCGGCGACATCGTCGAGAAAGACCGCGAGGCCGAGTGGGCCATCGCGAAGCAGCATCTCGATCAATTGCGCGGTGTCGTGCCTTTCAGCCTCACCGTCGGCAATCACGACATGTCGAGCAAAGGTGACGCGCATTTGTTTCAGCAAACTTTTCCGGCGTCGAGTTTCAAAGCCTACCCCTGGTATCTCGGCAGCTACACCCACGACCGCCCCGACCAAAACGTCTCTGCAAACAACGTGAACAGCGCCCAGCTCTTCAGCGCTGGCGGTCTCGACTTCATCCACCTCAGCATCGAGTGCAACGCACCCGACGACGTGCTCGCATGGGCCTCTCAAATGCTCACCCAGCACGCAAAACGTCGCGCCATCATCACGACGCACATGGATCTCGGCGTCATCGACAAGCCTAAGACCACCGAAGGCTACCACGCCGATCCCCAGGGCCGCATGCGCTGGATCAAAATCCACGGCGAACGCGGCAACAGCGGCGAGCAGCTTTGGAACAAACTCTTCCGCAAGTACGCCAACCTCGCCTTCATCCTCTGCGGCGACCAAAGCCGCGTCACCGCCCTCCGCCGCACCGACACCGGCGACCACGGCAACACCGTCCACGCCCTCCTCTCCGACTACATGTCCAAAGGCGGACTCCGCCTCATGCGCTTCCTCCCCTCCGAAAACCGCGTCGATGTCATCACCTGGGACACCACCAATCACGCACTCATCGAAACCATGCCCCACAAAAAGGAGCGCGAGCATCACCAGTTCTCGCTGCCGTATGAGATGAAGCCCGGCGCCAAATAGCCTGACACCCCGCGACACACGCCGACGCGCTTGAGTTCGATCATCCGGCGTTGCTGGTCGAACTCACCCCTGATGCCGCCGCCTGAACTCCTTCGGGGTCATGCCCGTGCGTTTGCGGAATTGCTGGGTGAAGGCGCTTTGATCGCAAAACGAGTGGTCGAGCGCGATCTGGATGATGGGGAGCGTGGTTTTGGCCAAGGCCTCGGCGGCGGATTGGATGCGGGAGCGCAAAAGCAGCTCGTAGGGGCTGATGTCGAGGGCGATGCGGAGCTTGCGATGCAGGTGGCGCTCGGAGACGCCGGCGGCGCGGGCGAGTTCGGCGGTGGTGACGACTTCGTGGCAGTGCTCGCGGGCGTATTGCACGGCGACGGTGACCTCGCGCACGTCGTGCTGGCGCAGGCGGTCCTCATCGCGGCGGGTGATGCCCATGACGCCGATGACCTTGCCGCGTTTGTCGCGCACGGGCAGCTTCGTGCAGAGGAACCAGCTCAGGTTCCGCTGCTCGTCATACCAGACTTCGAGACGGTTGATGAGCGGTTTGCCGCTGCGGATGACTTTCTGGTCGTCGTCGCGATACGCCTTCGCGACATCGGGCGGGAAGAATTTCTCATCCATCGCTCCGACGAGCTCGCGTTCGCTCTTGATGCCGAATCGCTCAAAAGTGGCGCTGTTCGCCGCGATGTGCCGCCCCTCGTCGTCCTTCATGAAAAAGAACACGCCGGGCATGTGCTCGAAAATGGCCCGCACGCCCTGCGGATCGGCGATCCGGGCGAAAAAGTCGGCTTGAAGGCGCGGCAACGGCATGGCGGAATCTTAACAAACATCAGCACTCTGTCACCCAAGGAGCCACGGACAATACCATCTTCGAAGCCAGGCTCCCGCGCCGAAGGCGGCACGAAAGCACGAAATGAGGGGAGGATGTGTGTTGCCGCTGAAACGAACCGTAGGTTGACGATTCTCCTTTCCATCCGCCATGAAACATCTCCCTTGGATTCTGCTAACGCTCGGTCTCAGCACCCCTTTCACGCCGGCCGCAGACTGGCCACAGTGGATGGGGCCGAATCGCGATGATGTCTGGAGCGAGACGGGCATCGTCCAAAAATTTCCTGCGGAGGGTTTGAAGTCGCGCTGGCGCAAATCGATCCACGGAGGCTTCGCAGGGCCGGCGGTGGCGAACGGGCGCGTGTTTGTCACCGATTACGTGCTGAAGGCTGGCGACGCGAATCCGCACCCGACCAAGCGCAGCACGCTCGAAGGCACGGAACGTGTGCTTTGCCTCCGTGCGGACACGGGCGACGAACTGTGGAAGCACGAGCATCCCTGCAACTACGACATCAGCTATCCCGCCGGGCCGCGCTGCACGCCCACGGTCGATGGCGACAAGGTTTACACCCTCGGCGCGATGGGTGATCTGCTCTGCTTCGATGCCGCCAGCGGACGCGTGATCTGGTCAAAGAACCTGCCGCGTGACTACAGCGCCTCGGTGCCGATCTGGGGTTATGCCGGACATCCATTGATCTACAAAAGCATGCTCATCTGCATGGCCGGTGGCGAAGGCAGCGCGGTGATCGCTTTGGAAAAAACGACAGGCAAAGAGGTCTGGAAGTCGCTCACCGCATCGCAGCTCGGCTACAGCCCGCCCACGCTCATCCAGGCCGGTGGCACCACGCAGTTGCTCATCTTCCACGGCACCGCCTTGAACAGCTTGAACCCCGACAACGGCCAGCTTCACTGGTCCGAGCCGCTCGGCACCTCGTATGCGATGTCCATCATGTCGCCGCGACGCTGGGAGGACTATTTGTTCGCGGGCGGTCATAGCAACAAATCCATCGGCCTGAAACTCGACACCACGAAGCCCGCTGTCACACGCGTTTGGCACGGATCGCGCACGCTGGGCCTCGCGCCGGTGAATGGCACGCCCTTCGTCGAGAACGGCGTCGCCTATGGCATCGACGGCGACGGCCTCTTCCGCGCCATGAGGATCACTACCGGCGAACGCTTGTGGGAAACCTCCCTGCCCGTGACGGGCAAGGAAAACGACCCGCGCCGCGCGGTGGAGGGCGGAACCTTCGTCACGAAGCACGAGGACCGCTTCTTCATCTTCGGCGAAAACGGCGATCTCATCATCGCGCAGCTCGCCCCCGAGAAGTATGTCGAACTCAGCCGCGCCAACCTGCTCGCCCCCGTCGGCAAAGCCCTAGGCCGCTCCATCGTCTGGTGCCATCCCGCCTATGCAAATCGCTGCGTATTCGCCCGCAATGACAAGGAGATCGTTTGCGTGTCGTTGGCAGCCGGGAACTGATGGGGCAGCGCGAAGCTCCCCGGCCTCCAGTCCTTCCCTTTTTGCTATGCTGCCATTTTCTGGCCGTATTTTAACAAAGATTGGCAGATCATCACCAGACTTGCAGCGCTTTGAGTGTATAAAACTAACCCTTTCACCCCAACCCAACCACCAACACCATGAGCCAGGAATACTTCCCGAAGATCAAGCCCGTCGCCTATGAAGGTCCGAAGACGAAGAACCGTCTCGCCTTCCGTCACTACAATCCCGATGAAGTCGTGGGCAAGAAGACCATGCGCGAGCACCTGCGCTTCTCGCTGGCCTACTGGCATGCGTTGAAGGGCGGCTCCAGCGATCCCTTCGGCGGCCCGACGCGTCAGCGCCCTTGGGACGACGGCAGCACCAGCATCGACAACGCCAAACGCGTGGCCGACGCGGGCTTTGAGATGATGCAGAAGCTCGGTCTCGGCTTCTACTGCTTCCACGATCGCGATGTCGCCCCGGAGCTGGACGATCTCCAGGCCAGCAGCGACGCGCTCGACGCCGTGGCGGATCATTTGAAGAAGCTGCAGAAGCAGACCGGCATCAAGCTGCTCTGGGGCACCGCCTGCCTCTTCGCGCATCCGCGTTACATGCAGGGCGCGGCCACCAGCCCGAACGCCGACGTGTATGCCATTGCCGCCGCGCAGGTGAAGAAGGCCATGGACGTCACGCATCGCCTCAACGGCCTCGGTTACACCTTCTGGGGCGGTCGCGAAGGCTATGCCACGCTGCTGAACACCGACATGAAGCGCGAAGTGTCGAACCTCGCCCACTTCCTGCACATGGCGGTCGATTATAAGAAGAAAATCGGCTTCAAAGGCCAGTTCTACATCGAACCGAAGCCACGTGAGCCCTCCACGCATCAATACGACAGCGACGCGGCAGCCTGCTTGAACTTCCTGCGCGAGTTTGACCTGCTGGAGCACTTCAAACTCAACATCGAGACCAATCACGCCACCCTCGCGCTGCACCGCGTCGAGCACGAGCTCGCCGTCTCGGCGAATGCAGGCGCTCTGGGCAGCATCGACGCCAACACCGGCGACGAACTCATCGGCTGGGACACCGACCAGTTCCCGACGAACATTTACATGACCACGCAGATGATGCTGCAACTCCTCCGCGCCGGCGGCTTCAAGACCGGCGGCCTCAACTTCGACGCCAAAGTGCGTCGCGAGAGCCACGAGCTTGTGGACATCTTCCACGCGCACGTCGGCGGCATGGACGCCTTTGCCCGCGGCCTCAAGATCGCCCACCGCATCATCCAGGACGGCGAACTCGATAGCTTCGTGAAGGCCCGCTACGCCACCTTCGAAAGCGGCATCGGCAAAACCGTCACCACCGGCAAAGCCACCTTCGAATCGCTCGAGAAGCACGCCCTGAAACTCGGCAGCGTGATCCCCTCCAGCGGTCGCCAGGAAATGCTCGAGAACCTGATCAACGACTACATGGACTGATCCGGCCCGCGCCAGAACCGAAAGCCTTCGCGTGCTCACCAGCAATGGTGAGCACGTTTTTTTGGGGAGGAGATCGTCCTCGCTGCGCAGAGATTCCGCTGGCTTTTGACGTGAAACGGTCTCGCGTGCCCGTCGTGAACGCCATTCAGACGCTCGCCCGCGCCGCGAACCGCGAATATCAAAACCCAGGAACACGATGAAAGCCGCCATCTTGACCGTCTTTGCTCTTGTCACGGCCTTGCTTGGTGCCGAGGAGCCGGTGCCACCGGGCAAATCCAAGCTCACGCTGACGGTTAAGACATCACCGCTCGATGTGTTCACCTACCGTCCGGCCTCGTATCGCAATGGCCCTCTGCTCGTCGTCATGCACGGCCTGAACCGCAACGCGGACAGCTATCGCGACAATGCCGTGCCTCTCGCCGATCAACTCCACGCCCTCGTCGTAGCTCCGCATTTCCCGAAGGATCGTTTCGCGACCGAAGCCTACCAACGCGGCGGTGTGATGCGTGATGGCAAGGCACAGTCGAAGGAAGAATGGACCTTTCGATTGGTTCACGATGTCATGGCACAAATCCGCGAGCGCGAAGGCCGCGCCGACATGCCGTGCTACCTGATCGGTCACTCCGCTGGCGGGCAGTTTCTTCACCGTCTGGCCGCCTTCATGCCAGGCGATGCAATCCGCATCATCGCCGCAAATCCCGGCACCCTCCTCTTTCCCACCCGCGAGGCCGAATACCCCTTCGGCTTCGGCGGATTGCCGCCGGCGCTTGGCAATGATGAACAGATCAAAGCCTATCTCGCCGCCCCGCTAACCTTTTACCTCGGCACCGCGGACCTGCTCGAAAAGAATCTCGAGATGAGTCCTCCGACGATGAAGCAGGGCAAAACACGCTTTGAGCGCGGTCACGCCTGCTTCGCCATGGCCAAAGCGCTCGCCACGGAGCGCGGCTGGCCCTTCAACTGGCAATTGATCGAAGCACCCGAAGTCGGCCACAGTGCTGGAAGCATGTTCGCGCATCCCCAAGCTCTCAAAACCTTCACCAAGCCATGAAACACCTCCTTTTATCATTCTGTCTGCTCACCAGCATCGCCATGGCCCAGGCACCGATCACGCTCGTGCTTCACGGCGGCGCAGGCGCGGAGCGGAAGAAACTCACGCCAGAAAAAGAAGCCGCATGCCGGGTGGTGCTCGAAGAGGCGCTGCGGAAGGGCTACGCGATTTTGAAGGAGGGCGGCAGCAGCGAGCAGGCGGTGATTGCCAGCATCATCGTGATGGAGGACTCGCCGCTGTTCAATGCGGGGCGTGGGGCTGCTTTGACGCGTGATGGCATTGTGGAGCTCGACGCGTCGATCATGGTAGGTCAGACCGGTCTCGCGGGTGCGGTGGCGAATGTGCACGGCGTGCGAAATCCCATCGTGCTCGCCCAGAAGGTCATGCTCAGCACACCGCATGTGCTCATGATCGGCGAAGGGGCCGAAAACCTCGCCCGAAAGCACAAACTCCAATTTGAAGCACCGGAGTGGTTCATCACGCCAGAGCAGAAAGAGCGGTTGGAACGCGCGAAGAAGAAGGAATTGCCCAAAGGAGCCTACATTCCCGTTTCAGGTCGCGAATTGTCTCTTCTCATGGGAACCGTCGGAGCCGTTGCACTCGATCAAAACGGCCATTTGGCCGCTGGAACGTCCACCGGCGGCCTCGCGGGCAAATTACCGGGTCGCGTCGGCGACTCGCCAGTGATCGGAGCGGGCACTTACGCCGAGAATGGTGTCTGCGCAGTCTCATGCACCGGTCACGGCGAGTTTTTCATCCGCAACGCCGTCGCCTACGATGTGGCCGCACGCATGAAATACGCGCAGGCCACGCTGAAGGAGGCCACGCAGACGATCATCAACGACAAGCTTGCAAAGCTCGACGCACGCGGCGGACTCATCGCTGTGGATGCCAAGGGGAATGTCAGCACGCCCTTCAATAGCGAAGGCATGTTTCACGCACGTATGGGGCCGGACGGCGTCGCTCACGTCGCAGTCTTCGAGGAGTAATTGCCATGCGTCTTCTATTCTACTGCTTCTTGAGCATTCTGACCTCCACGCATGCGGAGGAGCGCCCGCGTGCTCGCGAGGCCGGTGTCATCATCGGCACGCTTCCCGCCGGCAAACTCAACGCGATCACCGATGTGCCCGGCGTGCTCGTCGGTCAGGTGACGCTGCGCGAGGGTAAAAACCTCAACACGGGCATCACCGCCATCCGACCGCATGCGGGCAATCTCTTTGAAGAGCGCGTGCCTGCCGCAATTCATCGGGGAAACGGCTTCGGAAAGCTCATCGGCGTCACGCAGGTCGCGGAACTCGGGGAATTGGAAACACCCATCGTGCTGACCGGCACGCTCAGCGTCTGGCGGGCGGCGGATGCGCTCACGACTTGGATGATCGAGCAGCCGGGCATGGAAAAGGTGCGCTCGATCAATCCTGTCGTCGGCGAAACGAATGACGGCCAGCTCAGCGACATCCGTGCGCGCCCTATCGAGCCAAAACACGTCTTTGAAGCCCTCAACAACGCCAAAAGTGGCCCCGTCGAGGAAGGAACCGTCGGCGCGGGCACTGGAACGGTGTGTTTTGACTTCAAAGGCGGCATTGGCACCAGTTCACGCGTCGCAAGCGGTTACAACGTGGCGTGCTGGTGCAGAGCAACTACGGCGGACAGCTCACCATCGCGGGCGTGCCGGTTTGGAAGACCTTGGACAAAGCTTCGAAGGAATCGGGCGATGGCAGCATCATGATGATCGTCGCCACCGATGCGCCGTTGGATGCGCGGTTGCTGGATCGACTCGCTCGACGCGCCTTGGTTGGCCTCGCCCGCACGGGCTCGGTGATGAGCAATGGCTCCGGCGATTACGTCATCGCCTTCAGCACCGCTGCGGAGGTTCGGCGCAAACGCGAGGCAAAGGTGCATCAAGTCGCCGAACTCTCGAACGAGGCCTTGACGCCTCTCTTCCAAGCCGCCGCCGAGGCCACCGAGGAAGCCATTTTGAACTCCCTTTTCCGCGCCACCACCGTCGAAGGCCACCGCCGCACCGCGAAAGCACTGCCGATCCAGCCGGTGCTCGATCAGTTGAAGGCTGCGGGCGCGTTGAAATGAGCGCCACTGACCATGAACATCAAAAACACAGGCATGCTTCTCGCCAACTACGAGCACGATGGCGTCGTGCGCATCCCGCACTTCCTCAGCGCCGATGAAGTCGCCGCCGTGCGTGCCGAGCTGGATCGCTACATTCGCGACGATCTCGCCAGCAAGCCGCTGAATGCCCGCACACTCGAAAAGGACGAAAAAACCGTCCGCAACCTTTGGCGGCTCGAAGAGCACAACGACTTCTTCCGCGCTCTCGGCGAACGCGAGGACATCAAGGCCCTCATTGCCCCGCTGGTGCAAGGCGAGCCCGTTTTGTGCGCCGTCGAAACCTTCAACAAACCCGCCCGCTTCGGCTCCGGCGTGCCGTATCATCAAGACAACGCCTACTTCTGCCAAACACCGCCGGACATGCTCACCGTCTGGATCGCCATCGACGCCGTCACCGAGGCAAACGGCCCCGTTTTCTTCGTGAAAGGCTCGCACAAGGCTGGAATGCTCGCCACTCGCCCCAGCGGCGTCCGCGGCAACAGCATCGGCCTGGCCGAAATGCCCAGCGTGCCGCTCTGCGAGCAATTTTGCGGCCTTTTGGAGCCCGGTGATGCCACCATCCATCAGTGCGAGACGATCCATCACTCGGCACCGAACACGACCGAACACTCGCGCCTCGGCCTGCTGCTCGTTTATCGCGGTTCCCACACGCAAACCGACCCAAAGCTCAAAGAAGCCTACGCCGTCGCTGCCGCCGCCACGCCACCGGCTTGAGGAAAAACGAAAGCCGCCGCCCATGTCCGCGTTTCACCGCCGCATGAAGCATCTGCTCGTCCTCCTTTCGTCATTGGTCATTCTGGTCTCCTCATTCGCTGCGGAGCAGCGCCCGAACTTCCTGATCATCATCGCCGACGACCTTTGCTATCGCGATTTGGGCTACGAAGGCAGCCCGGATGTGAAAACGCCGCATCTCGACAAGCTCCGCGGCGAGTCGATGCACCTGCGCGGCATGTTCAATCCGGCCACGAGCTGCTCGCCGACACGTCATGCGCTCTACACCGGTCTGTATCCCATCCGCAGCGGCGCGTATCCGAACCACACCCGCGTCTATGATCGAACAAAGAGCCTCTTCACGCATCTGAAAGCTGCCGGGTATCGCGTGGCTTTGCAGAACAAAGAGCACGTCGGCCCAGATGCCTCGTTTCCGTATGAGCACATCGACGGCGCGGACGACCTCACGGCGACCACCGCTTTCGTCACCCGCGATGCAGCGCAGCCCTGGTTCATGGTCTTTGCCTCGAATGACCCGCACGGCCCGTGGAATCGAGGCCCCAAGTATGATCCTGCCAAAATCACCGTGCCGCCTTACCTGCATGACAACGCCACCACGCGAGCCGCGCTCGCCGCCTACTTCGGCGAGATCAGCAAGCTCGATGAACAAGTCGGCGCATTGATGAAAATGCTCAATGAAGCGAAGCTGGCCGAGAACACCGTCGTCCTCTTTGTCAGCGAACAGGGCAGCAGCTTCCCCTTCGGCGGCAAATGGAGCGTTTATGACAATGGCATTCATGCCTCGGCCATTCTGCGCTGGCCGGGGAAGGTGAAGCCCGGCAGCAGCAGCTCCGCGCTCATGCAATATGTCGATGTCCCGCCCACCTTCCTCGCTGCGGCAGGTATTGATCCCACGCAGATCGACGTCGGCTGCCCGGATGCTCATGGTGGCACCGGCTTTGATGGTCGCAGCTTCCTCCCAGTCCTGCTCGGCCAGGCGGACACACTGCGCGATCACGTCTTTGCCCAGCACACGACCATCGGCACGAATGGAGCCATCGGCCCCTATCCCATTCGAGCCGTTCGAGATTCACGCTACAAGCTCATCCGCAATCTCACGCCTGAGCTGACCTACACCATCGGCGGCATTCACAAAGGCCAGCCCATCGAATCCTGGCAGGCCGATGCGAAAAACGATCCCGCACTCGCCGCCCGTGTCGCTCACCTCTTCAATCGCCCTGCCGAAGAGCTCTACGACCTGCAATCCGACCCCGACGAAACCAAAAACCTCGCCGCCGATCCCGCGCTGGCCCCGATCAAAGCCGCGCTCCAGCAGCAACTCGACGCCTGGATGATTCAGCAAAAGGACAAAGGCCTCGAAACCGAAAACCTCGCCCCCACTCGCCAAGGAAAAAGTGATGAAGCAGGCTCCAATCCGAAGAAGAAGGGCAAAGGCAAAAAGAAGAAAGCCTGAGCCACTCACTCAAACACGTTTCCACTGCTCACCATGAAGCCCCTGCTCATCCTCCTTTCGTCATTCGCCATTCTACATTTGCCTCGCTTCGCTCGCCTTGCAGGCAGCATCGGCTTCGCCTTGATGCTGGCTGTCTCGGCTTCGCCTCGGCTGTCATTTTCGGCTCCGCCGAACCTCATCTACATCCTCGCGGATGACATGGGCTTCTCCGACATCGGCTGCTATGGCAGCGAGATCGAAACGCCGAATCTCGATGCGCTCGCAAAGGGCGGGCTGCGCTTCACTCAGTTTTACAACACCGCCCGCTGCTGTCCCACGCGTGCCTCGCTGCTCACCGGACTCTATCCGCATCAGGCAGGCATCGGGCACATGATGGAGGACCGCCAGCTGGAAGGCTATCGCGGTAATTTGAACAAGAACTGCGTCACCATCGCGGAGGCGCTGAAACCGGCGGGTTACAAGAGCTACGCCGTCGGCAAATGGCACGTCACCAATGTCACGCAGCCGAAGAGCGATGCCGATAAGTTCAACTGGCCGCTCCAGCGCGGCTTCGATCGCTTCTACGGCACCATCCACGGCGCAGGCAGCTTTTTCGACCCGAACACGCTCACCCGCGACAACGCCTACATCTCGCCCTTCAACGACGCGGAGTATCCAGCCGCCGATTACTACTATACCGACGCCATCAGCGACCACGCCGCCCGCTTCATCCGCGAGCACGACAAGGCGAAGCCCTTCTTCCTCTACGTCGCCTACACCGCCGCGCACTGGCCCATGCACGCGAAAGACAAAGACATCGCCAAATACAAAGGCCGCTACGCCGTCGGCTACGAGGCCATTCGCAAGGCACGCTACGAAAAGATGCTCAAGGAAGGCGTCATCACCGCCGCCAGCACGACGAACTGGCCACTGCCGCCAAACATGGGCGAAAAGGAGTTCTGGGAGTGGGACCAGCGCAACATGGAGGTCTTCGCCGCCATGGTGGACAACATGGACCAGGGCATCGGCCGCATCGTGCAGACGCTCAAAGAAGCCGGGCAGTATGAAAACACGCTCATCTGCTTCTTGCAGGACAACGGCGGCTGCGCCGAAGGCATCGGTCGCGGCCCCCAAGGCCCGCCGCGTGCCGAAACGCCCTCGCTGCCACCTCTGGGTCAGGATTACCTCCAACCCGACATGATCCCCAAACAAACCCGCGACGGTTTCCCCGTACGCCAGGGCAAAGGCGTCATGCCCGGCGCTGGCGATACCTACATCGGCTACGGCGAAGCCTGGGCCACCGTGTCGAACACGCCCTTCCGCAAGCACAAGCACTGGGTCCACGAAGGCGGCATCAGCACGCCTCTCATCGCGCACTGGCCCGCTGGGATCACTCGCCAAGGACAGCTCGAAGCCACACCCGGCCATCTCATCGACCTCATGGCCACCGCCGTCGATCTCTCAAAGACAACCTATCCCGCCCATGCAAAGCCGATGGAAGGCCGCAGCCTCGCCCCGCTATTCAAAGGCGGCCAAATCGAACGCGAAGCCATCTACTGGGAACACGAAGGCAACCGCGCCGTGCGCCTCGGCGATTGGAAACTCGTCTCCGAGCACAACAAGCCCTGGGAACTGTATAACATCGCCCAAGACCGCTCCGAGCAACACGATCTCAGCAAGGAAGACTCTGATCGCGTTAAGCAAATGGCCGCGCTGTATGACGCCTATGCCGCCCGAGCCAACGTCGAGCCCTGGGAAAAAGTGATCCCGAAACAGCAGCCGAAAGCCGCCAAGAAGAACCCCAAAAAAGCACCTTCCAAATGAAACAAGCACTCCTCATTCTTTCGTCCCTCGCGCTCGCCGCTTCGTCATTCGCGGCCAAGCCGAACATCCTCTTCCTCCTCAGCGACGATCACAGCTATCCGTTCCTGAGCACCTACGGCAGTCCAAACGTCAAAACGCCAGTCGTGGACCAGCTCGCGGCGGAGGGGATGAAGTTTCATCGTTTCTTCACAGGCGCGCCGCAGTGCGTTCCCTCGCGTGCCACGCTCATGACCGGGCGTTCGCCTGTCGCGGCACGCATGACGCGCTTTTCGGCACCGTTGCCGCGCGATGAGATCACGCTGCCGGAACTGCTTCGTGACAAAGGTGGCTACTACACCGGTATCTGCGGGCGCAGTTTCCATCTCGATGGTTCGGGCAATATGAGCCCGGCGGCAGCGAAGGTGTTTCAAGAGCACCAATTGAAGACCTTCGCGACCCGCGTGAACTTCCTCAACACCTGTGCGGACAACGAGGTCGCCGGGCAGCTCGCCGCGTTTCTCGACAAAAAGCCCAAAGAAAAGCCCTTCTTCATGTGGGCGAACTTCAGCGACCCGCATCACGCCTGGAACGCCCCCGCCGAGTTCCGACCGGATCCTGCCTCGCTCCAGCTTCCGCCGCATTTCCCTGATCTGCCCGGCATGCGCGAGCAACTCGCCGATTACTGCGCCGAGGTGAATCGCGTAGACCGCACGACCGGCCTCGTGCTCGCCGAGCTGAAAAAGCGCAACCTCATGGACAACACGATCATCATCTTCTGCGGCGACAACGGCATGGCCATGCCGCACGGCAAAGGCTCGCTCTACGATCCGGGCTCGAACGTGCCCTTCGTCCTCCGCTGGCCCGGCGTTGTGAAGCCCGGCGGCGATTCGCGGGCGCTCATCAGCGGTGAAGACCTCGCACCGACGCTGCTCGATGCCGCAGGCCTCGCACCCGGTGCCAAAATGAGCGGCGTGAGCTTCCTGCCGTTGCTCAAAGGCGAGAAGCATGTGCCGCGTAAGTATATCTTCGTCGAACGCGGCCCGCATGGCTCCGCGCCCGTGCAGGCGAGCATGACGAACTCCGGCTACGACCTCGCCCGCGCCGTGCGTAGCGATCACTACAAGTTCATCTACAACTGCACGCCGTGGATTCCATACTCACCCGTTGATTCCGCCAGTGGTCAGGGCTGGACGCAAATCAAGGAAGCGCACGCCGCCGGAAAACTCTCGCCCGGCCACAGCGCCACCTACTTCACCACACCGCGACCCGTTTATGAACTCTACGACCTCGACGCCGATCCCGGCGAGCTCAACAACCTCAGCGGCAAACCCGAACTCGCCACCGTCGAACGCGAACTGCGTGCCGCCCTCGCTGAAAAGATGATCCTCGACTGGGACTACCTGCCGCTGCCGGATCTGATGGAAGGCAACTCTGGTGAAGGCGGTGCCAAAAAGGGTAAAGGCAAGGCGAAGAAGAAGTAAAGTGGCCCGCACCTCGCAAAGCGTGCCCAAGGCAATCCTCTGTGCGGCGCTCCGCAAGCTGGCTGGCTTTCTTGCTGCCGAGAGCCCCTCTTGCGCGCACTCACGCAGCGTCCACTATTCCCGCCCATGCCGGACATTGTCCTCGCCACGCTCAACGCGAAATACATCCACGCCTCCTTCGGGCTCCGCTACCTCATGGCGAACCTCGGGGAGCTGCGTGATCGCGCCTGCATGCTCGAGTTCGTCATCAACCAGCAGCCGCTGGAGATCGTCGAAACCCTGCTGGCTCGCGAACCGCGCATCATCGGCTTCGGCGTCTACATTTGGAATGTCTCGCAAACCACCGAAGTCGTCGCTTTGCTGAAAAAGCTGCGTCCGGACATCCAACTCATCCTCGGCGGTCCGGAGGTCTCGTATGAAACGGAACAGCAGCCGGTGGTGGCTTTGGCGGATCATGTCATCACCGGGGAGGCGGATCTAATGTTCGCGGAGGTGTGCCGGGGGCTGCTGAATGACGAAACCAGAATGACGAATGACGAGTTAAGCCCCAATTCGGACATTGATTCGGCATTCGTCATTCCTCATTCGTCATTGCCAAAGGTCATCCCGGCTCAACTCCCACCGCTTGCGCAACTCGCCTTACCTTACGAGCTCTACACGGACGAAGACCTCAAGAACCGCGTCATCTATGTCGAGGCCTCGCGGGGGTGTCCGTTCACGTGCGAGTTTTGTCTGTCGTCGCTCGACATTCCCGTTCGCGCGTTTCCAACAGAGGCGTTTTTGGCGTCGATGCAGCGTTTGCTGGATCGCGGGGCCACGCAGTTCAAGTTTGTGGACCGCACGTTCAATCTGCATCTGCCGACGAGCAGCGCGATTTTGCAGTTCTTCCTCGATCGGTGGCGCGAGGGTTTGTTTTTGCACTTTGAGATGGTGCCGGATCGGTTGCCGGAGCAGCTCCGCGGGCTCATCCGGCAGTTTCCGGCGGGCGCAGTGCAGTTTGAGGTCGGCATTCAGACCTTTGATGACGCCACGTCGAAAAACATCAGCCGCAGGCAGAATCTCGACCGCCTCGCGGACAACTTCCGCTTCCTGCGCGAGGAAACGGGCGTGCACATCCACGCGGACCTCATCGTCGGCCTGCCGGGCGAGGACATCGAGAGCTTTGGGCGCGGTTTTGACCGTCTCGTGCGACTCGGGCCTCAGGAAATCCAAATCGGCATCCTGAAGCGACTGCGCGGCACGCCCATCGTGCGACACGATGACGAGTATCGCATGATCTACGCGCCGCATCCACCCTACGAGATCCTTTCCACGCGTGAGATCCCATTTGAGCGGATGCAGCGCATGCGACGCTTCGCGCGGTATTGGGACATCGTCGCGAACAGCGGCCATTTCACCGGCACGCTGAGGCTGATGTGGCAAAACGCCGATTCGCCCTTTGCCGAGTTCCTGCGCTTCAGCGACTGGCTGCACGCTAAACTCGGCCGCACCCATCAAATCGCCCTCCACGTCACCGCGCAGGCTCTGTTCGACTTTTTGGTCAATGAAGCCGCCTTGGAGCGCGATCTCGTCGCCACCACACTCGAGAGCGACTGGCACCGCACACCAAGTCGCGAGGCTTTGAACCTTCGCGGGCATCACATGGCCGCCAAAACGGTCGAAAAACGCGGCAATCAACGTCAGGCACGCCACACGCATGAAACCGCAGCGCGATCCCTTTGAGCAGACGCATCGCTTCACCGCGACGCTCTTTCACACGGGCGGCAAAGGTGGCTGGACGTTTGCTCCGCTGCCGAAGAGTCTCCAACTGCCAGTCACCGGTTCGTGGGGCATGACGCCCGTCATCGCCAGCGTGGATGGCAAAAGCTGGAAGACGACCATTTGGAACGACACAAAGTCCAAAAGCCAGTTCCTGCCCGTGCCAAAGAAAATCCGCGGAACCAAGGGGGCGGGAGACGAAGTGCATGTGGAACTGCGCATGGATCGCGAACGCATCCTTGGTCCTGTGCATCCGCTGGAGTGAAGGTGCGCTCAAGCTGGTCTGTTGAGAAAACCAGAAGCATATCGCGCGTCTGCATCGTTCTGGCCAGCGATGAAACCGATTCTGCTTTCTTGGATGGTCCTCCAGGGTGTCCTCGTGGCCCAACCGCTCGATTTAGGCACCCGTTGGGAGTTGTTTGTTGATGAGTTCTTGGTCGCGGAGAAGAAGGGCGTGGCCTTGAAGCTACACGAACCGGTGAAGCAGGAGATCGTGCTCACCACTGACAAGTCATGGGAGGGGCCGACCTGCGCCTACTTCAGCGTCATCCAGGACGGAAAAAAGGTGCTGATGTATTACCGGGGATCGTCAGGCGGCAGCGACCACAGTGATGCGCAGGTCACCTGCCTAGCCGAAAGCACGGACGGCATTCATTTCTCCCGCTCGAAGCTCGCCTTGATCGAGGCCGGGGGCACGAAGGACAACAATGTGATCTGGCGGGGCGTCGAATCGCACAACTTTTCGCCCTTCCTGGATGCGAACCCATCTGCCAAGCCCGAGGAGCGCTTCAAAGCGCTCGGTGGTGTAAAGCAGCCGGGCAAGAATTGGCACCAAGGTGAGACGCCGGGTGGTCTCTACGCCTTCGCCTCGGCGGACGGTGTGCATTGGAGGAAAATGCGCGACACGCCGGTGATTACCAAAGGCGCGTTTGATTCGCAGAATCTCGCGTTTTTTGACACGACCCGCAGTCGCTATGCCTGCTTCAGCCGCATCTTTTTGAACAAGGTGCGCGCCGTGCAAAGCCATCATTCAACCGATTTCCTGGGATGGAGCAACGGTGTGCCGCATGCCTACGCCGAAGGCGTGCCTTGGGAGCACTTCTACACCAGCGCCACGGTTCCGTGTCCCACAGCGCCGCATTTGTTTCTCTCGTTTCCTAAGCGTTTCATGACGAGCCGTCACAAGATCACCAGCCACAAGGAAAAGGGCGTCAGCGACGCTGTCTTCATGTCCAGCCGGGACGGCGTGCAATGGGACCGGCCGTTTCTCGAAGCTTGGGTGCGCCCCGGTCCTGATCCGCTGAACTGGACCGACCGCAACAACATGACCGCCAATGGAATCGCGGTGACGGGGGAAGGGGAATGGTCGCTGTACATCAGCGAGCACTATCGCCACGCCGATCATCGCATCCGCCGGCTCACCGTTCGGAAGCAGGGCTTTGCCTCCATGCACGCCGATGCGAAAGGCGGCCGCTTCACGACGAAGCAGGTCAAAGTGACCGGACCCCAACTCGTTTTGAACTACGCCACGTCCGCCGCAGGCAGTATGCAGATTGAGGCGCTTGATGAAGGTGGTGCCGTCACCGCGAAGTCCGCCGAAACCTACGGTGATGAGTTTGAAGCGAACTTCCTCGACACCTCGGGGCTCATCGGCAAGACGGTGACGCTGCGCGTGACCATGAAGGACGCGGACCTGTATGCTCTGCGCTTCGCTGAGTGAACCTGAACCTGCTCAAGAATGTCAAGGCGTCGTGAAAGTCCTCAAGACGCTTCCTTGACCCCTGCTTGAACTTTGACCAAGCCTTGTCCTCCTCATCATGAAACGCCTACTCCTCCTCGTCGCCCTTTGCTCGTCGCTCTCCGCGGAAGAAATGCTCCGCCTCATCGCCATCGACAACGTTTGCGCGTGGCCGAATCTCACGCTGCTCGCAGATGGCAGCATCAACGCGACCATCTTTGGCCAGCCGAGCCACGGACAGATGCCCGGCGCCGCTGAGTGCTGGAACAGCCCGGATGGGCAGTTTTGGACAAGGCGCGGCATTCCCGCGCCGAACGAACCGCACACGAATCGCATGAATGTGGCCGCCGGGCTCGCGAAGAATAGCGATCTTCTCGTGCTCTGCTCCGGCTGGACGGATGTGAAGCAGCCGCAGCGGCCCAAACAGTCCGCTTTCCGCGATGACATTCTCCCGCTGTGGGTCTGTCGTAGCAGCGACGGAGGCAAGACGTGGGCGCAAATCAAAGAATTCCCTGCGCCCGATGCCGGCTGGACGCATTACATCCCGTTTGGCGACATCAAACAGGGGGACGACGGCGCATTGCATTTCTCGTGCTATGGCGGCGAGTTCACCGATCCCACCAAGAGCACGAAGACCAAAGGCTACCGTTGCTGGCACTTCCGCAGCGATGACGATGGCAAAACGTGGCAGCGCACCGGCACCATCGGCCCAAAGAACAACGAAACGACGCTCCTTCATCTCGGTGGCAAGCGCTGGATGGCCGCCGCGCGTGAGACGGGCATGGACATCTTCATTTCCGAAGACGACGGCGTGACCTGGGGCGAAGCGAATCGAGTCACCGCCAAAAACGAGATCAATGGCCATCTCCTCCGCCTCGCAGACGGCCGCATCCTGCTGAGCTACGGAAGCCGGATCAAAGGCCAGACCGGCGTGCTCGCCAAAATCACCGCCGACGAGGGCAAAACGTGGACCGACCCCGTGCGCCTCGCGAACACGCTCGAGTCCGACTGTGGCTACCCCAGCACCGTGCAACGTGCCGATGGAAGGCTCGTCACCGCATGGTATTCCAAAGGCAGCGAAAATCATCAGCGCTACCACATGGGTGTGGCGATTTGGGAGGCACCGAAGCCATGAATCTTCAACGATCCCGGCGTGTGCACCATCAGCGATCATATCTACGTCGCGCGCGGCGAAGTCCCGGGCGGCAGTCATTTCGACTGTTTTCATGGTGGCACGATTAAACCCCTCGCACCATGAAAACGCTGCTTCTGCTCCTTTGGGTCGCCTCAGTCGCGCTCGCTGCGGAGCGCACGATCTTGTTCGTCGATGACAACGACGTTCTTTTTCGCGCTGGGACGCGTCGCGTCTTGGAAAGACCCGTGCGGCATGCGGCGAACCCGCTCATCGCTGAGGACAAGGCGTGGGAGATGGCCATTGGTTGGACCAGCGTGCATCGCGACAAGACCGGGAAGTATCAGCTCTGGTATCAGGCCTATACAGGGAAGCGCGCACAGCTCAAAACACACGAGTGCGTCGTATGCTACGCGGAGAGCGCGGACGGCATCACGTTCACGAAGCCAGATCTCGGCCTGTTCGACTTCAACGGAGAGAAGAAGACCAACATCGTGCTCATCGGCAGCGGCTTGTATGGCGACCGCTACGGCAACAGCGTGATCGTCGATGCGAAGGAGCCGGATGCCTCCAAGCGCTACAAGATGCTCTACTACGACTGGGCGAAGAACGCACGGGGCGAGACCATCGCGGGCCTGCACCTCGCTCATTCACCCGACGGCGTGCATTGGACCAAACACCCGGAGGCACCGCTCTATGCGACCTTTTTTGGGGCCAAGGCAGTGCAGCCGCCGCTGGTCGGAGAGAATCCGTATGTCGAGACCCCGACCGCCGACGGGCGCGTGAAGCGCCTGCTCAAACAGCCGATCAGCATGTCTGATGCGGCTGACCCGGTGTATGATCCGCTGCGCAAACGGTGGGCAATCTACGGCAAGGCATGGATCCACGGCCCGAACGGTGGCCTGGGTTGGAAACATGGCATGGGACGCGTGGAGAGCCTTGATTTGCTGCACTGGAGCAGCCCGCAGATTGTTTGCTTCCCGGATGAGCATGACGAGCATCGCGAGTTTCACACCTCACCGGTGTTTTTCCGCCACGAGCGCTTTTTCAGCCTGAATCAAATCCTTGATCGACCGGGCGGCGGCACGATGGACATTGAGATGATGGTCAGTCGCGATGGATTCGACTGGCAGCGGCCATTTCGTGGTGATCGGTGGCTCAAACGCAGCCCTGGCGAGCAATTCGACAGCGGCTGCATCCTGACCAACTCCGATGTGGTCATCGAAGGCCGCGAGATGCGTTTCTATTACGGTGCCTACAGCAGCGGTGCCATCGGTGGAGGATCGAACATCACAGGCGACCAGCAGAAGAGCGGTGTGGGCATGGTTTCGCTGCCACTGGACCGCTTTGCGGCCCTGCGCAGCGAACCGCAGCCTCCGACGGCCAAGGTGAAGGCACCGCCAGACATCGGCCAGATCACGCTGAAGCCTCTCGATCTCGCCGGACGCACGGAGATCGATGTGAATGCCAACACGACCAACGGAGCCGTGTGGTGCGAGATTCTCGATGAGCAGGGTTTTCGCGTGCCCGGCTTTGAAAAGGCTGCCTGCACGCCTTTGAAGAAGAAGGATACGACGCGTTTTCGCTTCGCGTGGAAGGACAAGAAGCTCTCCGAACTACCGAAGGGCATGTATCTGATCCGCCTGCACCTGCAAACCGCGTCGGTGTATGCCATCTCGCTCCGCTGACCATGAAGTCTCTCGTGTTGGCTGTTTTTGCTCTGGTGTCGTCTCCTGCGGCTCAGGAAAAACATGCTCCGATGCAACGGCTCACCTGGGAGGAGTATGCGGGGACACTGGCGCACTGGCGGAAGGCCTTTCCGAAGGTCGCGGTGCTCGAATCGCGTGGGATAAGCGGGCACAACATGGCGGTGTATCTGCTGAAGATCACCGATCCGACGGTGAAGAGCTCCCACAGGCAGGTGTGGCTCGTCACAGCGACGCAAAGTGCGGATACGATGAGCGCGATGGCTTTCGCGGATTGGTGCCTGAGCAGTGATCCTGTGGCGGTCGAGACGCGGAAGAAGCAAATCGTTCTGGTCATGCCGTGCTTGAATCCGCTGGCGATGTTTTATCCGCGTGCCAACGCGATGGAGAACGACGAAGCCAGCGCTTGGGTGAAGACCGTCATCGAGGAACTCCATCCGGCCGACCACTTGGACATGACGTCCGCTTCAAGCGCGAACTCCGTGCTGGCACAGACGATTCGTGCCTCCGCCAAAGCCAGTTGGACGCCCCCTGCCGAAGTACGCAGGCTCTACTCGACGGATAAGGCGCACGCGACCCCTGCGACCCTTGCCGATGTCTCTTATGGCCCACATTTTCGTCAGACGATGGATGTGTGGCTCGCTCCGTCCACGAAACCCTCCCCGCTCGTGATCTACATCCACGGCGGTGGCTGGGGTGCGCAGGACAAGACGGACATTCATCAGCATCTCGACGTGCGTGCGTTTCTCGATGCTGGCATCTCCGTGGCGTCGATCAACTACCGCTTTCTCGTGGATGCAAACGCCGTCAAGGTCTCGCCGCCGCTGCAATGGCCGCTGATGGATGCGGCGAGAGCCTTGCAGCATCTGCGCTCGAAAGCGGATGAGTGGAACCTCGACAAAACACGCATCGCCGCGAGTGGCGTGAGCGCGGGCGGTTGTTCGAGCCTCTGGCTGGCGATGCACGACGACATGGCCGATGTGAAAAGCGCTGATCCGATCGCCCGCGAGTCCACGCGGGTGCTTTTCACCGTCACGAAGGCTCCACAGCCTTCGCTCGATCCGAAACAGCTCGTCGAATGGATCCCGAACAGCGAATACGGCGGTCACGCCTTTGGCTACATCGGCAAAACTCGAAAAGAGACGTTCGCGCTTTTCCTCGCGAACCGGGAGAAGCATCTCGCTGATCTCCAAGAATGGTCACCGATGTCCCACGTGAGTGCCGATGACCCGTTCGCGGTCCTTTTGACCACCAAAGAAGACAAACTACCCGTCAAAGGCGAGACGCAGAAAGACCCCACGCACAGCGCGGTGCTTGGGTTGATGCTTCAGGATGCGCTGAAGCCTCTCGGCGTGAAATGCGAGGTCCGGCACCCATTTGATGGCAAACTGGAGACGACGATGCAGGAGGTGCTGCTGCAATATTTGACCTCATCCAAGCAATGAGCCGTGTGTTGTTCTTTTGTTTCCTAGGCATGCCCGCCTTCGCCGCCGACCTCTCCGGCATCTGGATGATGGGGCAGTCGTTGGGGGATGGATCGGAGTCGCTGCCGGTGGTTTCTATCGAGGGCTCCAAGTGGGGGAATGTGATGTTTCAGCGCGGGGTGCGGACTTGGCTGGCCAAGGACACCGCCGCGACGCCGGAGAAGCGCCCGCAGGATTCGTTTCAGCTCGTGTCGCTGAGGGCGACGGTGAATGGCGGGCTCGGTGAGACGGTGGCGAATGGTATGGCGGATCATCTTGCTGCGCGGCAGAAGCTGCCCCCGAATTATCTTGTGGCATGCGCAGGACAGGGTGGCAGGCAGATTCAGGAGCTTTCGAGTGCGGATCTGTCGGTGGATGAACGCACGCCGGAGTCGCGGAGGCATGGTGGAGGGTATTATCGAACGAGTTTGGATGATGCGCGCCGGGCGAAAGTGCTGAGGCCTGATTTTCGCATTGAGGCGCTCTACTGGATGCAGGGCGAGGGCAATGGTGGGCCGACGGGTGGCATCGTGCCGACGCGTTGGGATCCCGAGATGCCGCGTGCAGAAGGTTTGAAATGGTATCGCGATCAAATCATCGCGTATCGGCGACAGTGGTCGGCGGATTTGGGCGCGATCACGGGGCAAAAGGGCGAGTTGCCGATGTTCACGTATCAAACGCTCGGTCCGGCAGGTGAGGCGCAACTCATGGCGGCGGATGCGGATGAAGCCATCCACCTCGTGGGGCCGCATTACGCGGTGCCGAGTGCGATCAACAGCCTCTATCGGCCGAATCGTCACGGCGATGCGATTCACCTCGCCGCCGATGGTGAGCGCTGGTGGGGCGAGCAGGTGGGGAAGGTGATGCATCGCGTGCTGCATGAAAAGGAGGCGTGGCAGCCGTTGCGACCGCGGAAAGCGGCCCTGGAGGCGAGCCGTGAGAGTATTGTGATCGAGTTCACGGTGCCGCGACCGCCGTTGGTGATCGATACGACGTTTCTCGCGAGGCAGGAATCGGCGGTGGAAGGCGGTTTCAGCACCTTGGCAGGCTTTCGCGTGCATGGCGTCGTGTTGAAGGCAGTGGAGGTCGCTTCAGCGACGAGTGTGCGGCTTCGTTTTGCCAAAGCGTTGCCTGCGGGTGAAAAATGCCGCGTGAGCTATGGCTATCCGTTTGCGGCGTCGCTGGGCACGATTGCGGCGATTCGGGCTGAGGAACTGGTGTTGACGCGGAGCTTTGCGAGGGACCTGAAGCCGCTCACGGACGAAGGCGCGTTCTTTGTGGCCAGTGCGGGCACACGGGTGCCGGTGCGTGCGGTGCGGGAGGAGAAGGGCGTCAGCGTGCTGCATTTCGAAGCGCGGGAGCTGCGAAATGGCGTGCGATTCGATGTCGGGCAGGCGGTGACGGCGCAGCGGGCATTCAGCTACGGCAATGTGCGCGATTCCGACCCGGAGAAGTCGGTCTATACCTTTGGCGATGCGAGCTACGGCACACGGGCAGGACAGGCGTATCCGCTGTGGAATTGGTGTGTGTTGTTCTCCGACTTCGACGTTGAGGAGCCATGATGCGTTTTTTGCCGCTGCTGATGCTCGGAGCCACGTCCGCGTGGTCCATCGAGCTGTTTGACGAGACGAAGGTGACGACGTTGTTTGCATTCGACAACGTCTCGATCCCGCACACGCAGAATTTGAAGCTCGAAATGCGGCAACCGGTGAGGTGGGAGGGGAATCCGGTGGTGCGGAGAGGTGAGGCGGGCGCGGTGGATGCGCATGGGGTGCAGTTTTATGGTTCGGTCATCCGCGAAGGCGGGAAGTATCGGATGTGGTATGTGGCCTTTGATGACCAGGTGGATCATGCGGTGAAGTCGGAGCGCTGGCGGGCGGCGTATGCGGAGAGTGCGGATGGAGTGACTTGGGTGAAGCCGGAGCTGGGCCTGGTGGAGTTTCGCGGGAGCAAAAGGAACAACCTCGTGGATGTGGGCGGCGCGTGGGGCTTTGTGAACTTGAAAGTGATCAAAGACAACGCTGATCCCGATGCCTCGCGACGCTACAAGATGGTCACGCATGTGTATTTCCGCCACCACACGCGGCTGGGGACGCTGCTGCCCTTTGTGAGTGGCGACGGGTTGAAGTGGCGGCCGGTGAAGGACGTGAAGCCGGTGAAGGGCGAGTTGCGGAAGCTGGATCTGCTGGTGCCGGGTGTTCATCTAGAGCCGGCCTGCGGGCTGTATCAGTGGGACGGACAGTATTTTCTGACGGCGCAGAATGCGATGCCACACACGCATCACTATCAAGGACGCGTGGTGCGGCTCCATCGCAGCGCGGATTTTGTGAACTGGTCTTCCACGAGCACGCTGGCTTTTGCGCGCGACGTGCAACACGAGTATCTCGGCGCGGGGAAGAGTCGCAAGGGCGAGCAGAATCACGAAGGCATCGCGGTGTGGCCGCGCGGGAATGTGCTGCTCGGCGTGTATGGCCGCTGGCATGGTGCGGCCGAGTGGAAGGATGTGTCCGTCGATCTCGGCTTCGTGATGTCGAATGACGGGCACCACTTCCGCGAACCGAAGCAGGAGTGGACGCTGCTGGAACGCGGCAAGGATGGCGAGTGGGATCAAGGCGGTGTCATCCAAGGTCAGGGCTTTGAGAACATCGGCGAGAAGACGTTTTTGTATTACGGCGCGTGGGACCCGCGGCCCACCGGAGGGTCGGAAGTGAAGCGGGGAGGCGTGGGAATCGCGTCGTGGCCGCGTGATCGGATGGGTGACCTCGTTTTCGATGCGAGCGGCGAAGGTCCGGGAGATTATCAAATGCTGCAAGTGACGGCTGAATTGGTCACAGCGGCCGTTTTGAGGCCGAAAGAGGGCTTTTTTGTGAATGCGGACGGTTTGGGTGACAAGGCAGTGTTGCGTGTGGAAGTGCTCGATGCGCTCGAAAGGCCACTGGAAGCGTTTTCGGGCGAAAACGTGGTATTGGTGACGCAGAACGGGTTTCAGGTGCCGGTGCGTTTTGCGTCGAATGAGACGCTGCCCGAGAAGGTGAGGCTGCGCGTTGTCTTTGAAGGTGCCAAGAGATCGCAGATCCGGTTGAGCGCGATCTATGTGAGGTGATGACGGCTGGTCCGCCGGTTGAACCACGAGGTTGCGATGGCTGTGAGAATGCGATGCCCCACTATTATTCATCATGAAGCTTTGCCTCAGCTTTCTCGCCACCATCGCGTTGTCAGCTCCAGCCGCCGAGCAGGTCTTGTTCGCCTTCGACGACCACAACATCGCCTGGCAGCACAATCTGAAGCTGACCCTCGAAACGGCCCAAAAGCACCCAGCGAACCCCGTTTTGCGCAGCGGGCCGCCCGGATCGCCCGATGCGGGCCACGCCATTCTTTACGGCACCGTTTTGAAACAGGGCGACACCTTTCGCATGTGGTATCTCGGCATGCACGAGGCGGAAATCGTCAAAGGACAGGCTCCCGGCTGGTGGCGGCCGATGTGCTACGCGGAAAGCAAGGACGGCATCACGTGGACGAAGCCCGAACTCGGCCTCGTGGACTTCAACGGCAGCAAAAAGAACAACATCTGCCTCATTGAGGGCGAGCCACACTCGATGACCCGCGTGAACGACTTCCTCAGCGTGCTTTTCGAGCCGGAGGAGCCTGATCCGGCGAAGCGCTACAAATGCGCCTTCATCGCCCACATGCCCATCGAGGACGTGAAAGGCGGCCGGAGCAAAATCGGGCCGAATGAGAAGCGCTGGGGCTCCTTCGTCACCGCCACAAGCGCTGATGGTTTGACGTGGAAATGCGTTGGCGACCGCCCCGCGAATGCAGGCGGCGAGCGCTTCGAGGTCAGCGGTCTCTATCGCTTTGGCGACTTCTATTACGCCACCGGTCAACTCCTCAGCCCGTGGTCCTGGCGACCGGATGGCAGTGAACTCGGCCGCGACATGCTCGCGTATCGCTCACCGGATTTCGTGACGTGGTCGAAGGCCAAAGCGCTCTCGTATGCACGCCCAGGCCAGCTTTCCGAAGTGCCCGTGAAAGGTCAGCAGATGCACATGGGCGCCGGTTTGTGGAATCGCGGCAACGTCATGGTCGGCCTGCACGGCATGTGGCAGGACGCGGAGCAGCCTCCGCCGAAAGGCAAGAGCTGGAACCTCGGTGTGCGCGTCGATCTCGGCCTCATGATCAGCAACGACGGCGTGCACTTCCGCGAGCCCGTTCCCGGCCACAAAGTCATCCCACGCGGCCAAGAAGGCGAGTGGGACGACGTCGCCATCCTGCAAGGCCACGCCTTTGTGAACGAAGGTGATCAAACCATGATCTGGTATTCGCACTGGGACACCGGCGGCGTCCTAGAAAACATGGACATCGGCCTCGCCACCCTGCGCCGCGATGGTTTCGGCTCCCTCTCGCCGAAAGTGACCGAAAACGACGCGCACTTCATCACCAGCGCCTTCACCGCGAAGCAAATCGCCCTCAACGTGGACGGCGTCAGCGCGGAAAATCCAGTCCACGTCCAACTTCTTGACCACCTTGACCATCCTCTTGACGGCTTCAGTCTCACTCTGACCACCAACGGCGTCAAAGTGCCCCTCAAGTGGTCAAAACCGCTCCCCACTCACAAAATCGCCCTGCGCGTCAACTATCCAGCCAACAGCTCCGCCAAGGTGTTCGCCGTTTACTTCGAGTAACACGTCCCTTCCGTCTTTTTCGTCCTTTTTGTCCTTTCCGAAATGTCCCTCCATCTCGTCACCGAACTGACCGATACCGACCGCAAGCTGCTGCATCGCGCCATCGACGGCTTTGTGCCGCAAAAGGTCTTCGATGCGCACACGCACCTGTTTCACAGCCGCCATTTTGCTGAAGGAAAGCGTCCTGTGTTTCTCGATGAGGATCGCGGCTACGGCATGGCCGATTTTCAGGCCGCGATGCAGCTCTGGATGCCGGGCCGTGAGGTCGAGGGATTGTTCTTTGGCTATCCGAGCGCCGGCAACAATCGCATCGGCGAAAACGCGTGGCTGCAATCGCAGGTCGATGTGAGCACGAACTCGCGCGCACTCGTGCTCGCGGCACCGACCGATGATCCCGCCGAAGTGCGTCGCCTCATGAGCACGGGCGTGTTCGTCGGCATCAAGCCCTATCGCCTTTACGCCGATGTGCCGGACACGAAGGAGGCGGAAATCGAATCCTTCGCGCCGGAATGGATGTGGGAGGCCTGCAACGATCACAATGGCATCATGATGCTGCACATCATGCTCGCCGATGGCATCACCGATCCTCGAAACATCGAGGCCATCAGCCGTCTCTGCCGCAAATACCCGCGCTGCCAGCTCATCCTCGCGCACATCGCCCGCAGCTTTAACTACCGCCACGCCCCCGAAGGCCTGCATCACCTCATCGACCTCGATAACGTCGTCGTGGATACTTCCGCCGTGACACAAGCCGGTGCCTTTCGTGCCGCAATCAAGATTCTCGGGCCAAAACGCGTGCTTTGGGGCAGCGATTACATGGTCAGCGAGCTTCGCGGCTCCTGCGTGACTCAAGGCGATGGCTTCACCTGGATTCATCCCGACCTCGGCACCGACAAACTGACCATCTTCGGCCACTACACGACCGTCGGTATCGAATCGCTCCTCTGCCTCCGCGAAGCCTGCGAAGACACCGGCATGACGCAGGGTGACCTCGACGACATCTTCCGCGAAAACGCGCTGCGGCTGTTGAAGCCGAAAAAGGATCTTTCCGGCACCAAACTCTGGGAAGAAGCCAAAACCAAAATCTCCTGCGGCACCGGCCTTCTCTCCAAACGCGCCCACCTCTTCGATCCACAAACCTGGCCCTCGTATTTTTCGCGAGCGAAAGGCTCCAGCATCTGGGATCTCGATGGAAACCGCTACACCGACTTCACTGGCGGCGTCGGGGCCATTTTGCTCGGTCATGCGGATGACGAGGTGAACGCGGCCGTGAAGCGCCGCGTGAATCTCGGCAGCTATGCCACACTTGCTTCACCCGATGAGGTGAAGCTCGCCGATACGCTGCTCGATCTGCATCCCTGGGCCGGCAAGGTGCGCTACGCTCGCGGAGGTGGCGAGGCGCTCGGCCTCGCGGTGCGCATCGCACGTGCGGCCACGGGCAAAAGCGGCGTCGCATTCTGCGGTTACCATGGTTGGAGCGATTGGTATCTCGCCGCGAACCTCGGCGATGAGGCCGCGCTCGATGGACACTTGCTGCCCGGTTTGCAGCCGCTCGGAGTTCCGCGTGAGCTGGCTGGCACAGCGGTGCCGTTTCGCTACAACGATCCTGCTTCCTTCCAAACCGCGTTGCAGAAGCTCGATGGCAAGCTCGCCGCCGTGGTGATGGAGCCGATGCGCAGCGAGTTCCCGCGCGATGGCTTCATGCAAAACGTGATTGATGCCTGTCATGCCGCCGGAGCCGTGTTTGTGCTCGATGAAGTCACCAGCGGCTGGCGATTTGGCTTTCCCGGGGCCGCGCCAGTGCTCGGCATCGAGCCAGACCTCGCGGTGTATGCAAAGGCGATGAGCAATGGCTATCCCGCCGGAGCCATCGTCGGCAAAAACGAGGTCATGGAGGCTTCAAACAGCAGTTTCATCTCCAGCAGCTACTGGACCGATGGTGTCGGCACTGCGGCTTCGCTGGCCTGTATCGGCAAAATGAAGCGCGAAGGCGTGCAAAAGCACGTCTGGAGCCTCGGCGAGCGTTTGCAGGCCGGTTTGCGCGAAGTGGCCTCGCGACATCCCGCGCTCGGTTTGAAGGTCGGAAGCATGCCTTGCGCTCCCTCGCTCGTTTTTGCCAATCCAGCCGCCAAACCGCTCATGATCCGTCACATGCTCCAGCGCGGCTATTTGATGTCGAGCCAGCTTTATGTGACGTGGTGCCACGATGACGAAAAGGTCGCCCGCATGCTCGCCGCGCTCGATGAATCGCTCGCCATCGTCGCCCAAACACCGCTCGAAGCGGCTCAAGGACCGCAACAAGGCTTTGCGCGACTCGTTTGACTCCCATCATGCTCATTGACTGCCACAATCACCTCGGCGCCGACCTGCTTTTCTACCTGCACGGCGACTTTCCCTACTCGCAGCAGCTTGTGCAGATGCAGCACGAGGGCGGAGCGCTCGGTATCACGCACTGGGTGGCCTTTCCCTTCGTCAGCTACGCGGCGATGGACGTGACGAAGTTCCGCAGCGGCGAAATCGGCTTCGGTCAGGGCGGACTCGAAACCGTGCCGTATGCTTTTGAAAACAAACGCCTGCTCGACGAGTGCCAGAGGCTCTTTCCCGAGGAGGGAAAACGCATCCTGCCCTTCGTCATGGTCGATCCGATGCGAAACACGGACGCGCAGGCGAAGGAGCTAGTGAAGCTACGCAGCGAATACCGCTTCCACGGCATCAAGATTCAGAGCACCATCATCCAGTCCTTCATTAAATGCCTCGCCGATGAGGGCAAAGTTTTCCTCGATCTCGCTCGCGAGTGGAATGTACCCTTCATCATCCACAGCAGCGTCGCGAAAGATGATCCTTGGGCGCAGGCGCATGACATCATCGACATCGCCGAGGCGAATCCTGACATCCGTTTCTGTGCCGCGCACTCCTGCCGCTACGACAAGGAATGCCTCGACCGCATCCAGGCGCTGCCGAACGCGTGGTTCGACAACTCCGCGCACTGCATCCACTGCCTCGGCGCCGTGGATGACCTGCCCTACATCGCACCGCGCGAGCGTCGCTTCGACAGCGACTACGCTGATCCCGGTCGCGTGATCGCCGATCTCGCCACAGCGTATCCAGACAAATTCATCTGGGGTAGCGACTCGCCCTTCTACAGCTACGCCGCCGAGATCAGCGGCAAGGTCGTGAAGCTCATCAGCACCTACGAAGCCGAGATGAAAGCCCTCCGCGCCGTTGGCGACGAAGCCGTTCAGCGCATCGCCTGCACGAACACCCTCAAATACCTCAAGCTCGCCGATGAAAGCATTCTCTCTTGAAGGCCACGCCGCCCTCGTGACCGGCTCCTCGCAAGGCATCGGCCTGGCGATGGCGCATGGGCTGCATGAGGCAGGCGCTGGCGTGGTATGCCACGGGCTCGCCGAAAGACCCGCGACACTCCCTGAATGGGCCTCATACGTCTCATGCGACCTATGCGACCCATCCGCACCAGCGGCGCTGGTGGACCAAGCATTCGAGTTGGAAGCCGGCCTCGACACGCTCATCTGCAATGCGGGCAGCTTCTTTGACCTGCCCTTCCTCGAAATGACCCGCGAGCGCTGGGACAAGACAATGCAGCTCAATCTCGCGTCGGCGTTTTTCACGGCGCAGGCATTTGCAAAGCGCCTCGTGGCCGAAAAGCGTGGCGGCAGCATCGTGATCACCTCTTCGACGAATGGCTTTCAGGGCGAGATGGACTCCTGCGCCTATGACGCGAGCAAAGGAGCGCTCGTGATGCTCACGAAGTCGCTCGCGGTGTCACTCGCTGATCATGACATCCGCGTGAACGGCGTCGCGCCCGGTTTGATCAAGACACCGCTGACCGCGCAGTGGATGGAATCGAAGGACCGCTCGTTGCTCGATCATTACGAGAAGAAGATCCTGCTGCGGCGTGTCGGAGCACCGGAGGATGTGGCGGGCGCGGTGACGTTTCTTTGCTCGGCGGCCGCGAGTTACATCACCGGAGAGATCATCGTCATTGATGGTGGGCTGACGAGCTGCCAGATCGGCCGGATGTGAGCAGGCCCACGACCATGGTGATCACGCAGCCGAAGAGGCTGAACCAGATGAAGGACACGACGGGGGCTGGCTTCACGGCAGTGAGGAAGCCGTTTTGATAAAGGTAGATGGCGAGCAGTCCGATGAAACCCGCGAGGCAGCCGAGCAGCGCACCACGTGTGGTGGCTCGTGTGGTGAACATGCCGAGGAAGAATAGTCCAAGCAGCGGGCCGCCAATGAGGCCGATGACTGTGTTCACTGACTCGACGAGGTTTCCCGGCATCACCGAAACCGCAAAGGCCAGCGCCATGACGAGCAGGCCATAACCGACGGTGATCCAGCGTGCATTGCCGACTTGCTGGGCCTGAGTGCCTTCGGGAGCCTTCGAGAGTCGCTGCTTGAAGTCGACGACGGTGGCGGAGGCGAGTGAATTGAGCCCGGCGGAGATGGTGGACATGCTGGCGGCGTAGATCGCGGCGATGAGCAGGCCTGGAAGTCCGGCGGGAAGCTGCGTGACGACGAAGTAGGGTAGGATCTGATCTTCCTTCGCGATCAATCCGGCGGCGAGGGGATCACCATGGGTTTTGTAGAAAGCGTAGAGGACGAGGCCGGTGCCGTAGAAGAGCACGAGCACGGGCAGGATGAACCAAAGCTTCAGCCAGAGGGAACGCTGCGCCTCCTTGAGGCTACCGGCGCTGAGGTAGCGCTGCACGGAGACCTGATCGGTGGCCATTTGCACGAGATGGAGGAAGGCTCCAGCGAGCAGAAGCGAGTAAATGTTCACCCGCTCGGCGATGCTGAAGGAGAAACTCAGGTTCAAGCGGCCATCCGCAATCGACGAGTCCCACACGCCACCCAGACCGCCCGGGGTTTTGCCGAGCGCCACGAAGACGATCATCAATTGGCCACCGAAGAGCACGATGAGTTGCATCACATCCGTCCAAATGACGGCCCGCATGCCGCCGAGGGCGGTGTAGAGCGTCGTGAGGGTTCCTGAGGCGAGAATGGTGATCCAAAGCGGCAGTCCGGTGACTTTTTCCAAGGCCAGCGCAGGAGCATAAGTCGCCGCGGCGAGCCACAGGGCCACGCGAAAGATGAACAGGCCCGATGCGAGTAGCCTCACCGGCAGCGCGAAGCGTTCCTCCAAGAACTGATACGCCGTGTAGAACCGGGACTGGTAGAACTTCGGCATCATCCAGATGGCCGTGAACGGCGTGGCGATGAAGAATGCGAGCACCACATAGGCGAAGCCGAAGCCGTTCTTGTACACATCCGCCGGACCCGCGAGGTAGCTGATGCCAGAAAACAACGCCGCCAGGATCGACATGGCGACGAGGATGCTGTTCATGCCGCGTCCGGCCAGGAAGTAGTCGCCGAGCGACTTCGATCCTCGTGCCGAAAAGAGGCCGACGCCGACAGACGCGGCGAGATAGCCGCCGAAGATCGTGTAGTCGAGCCAGGAGAAGTGCGTCATGGACGTGGAAAGTGTCGGGAACTAAACGCGCCACTGGCCGAGTGTTTCCTGGTTTGTTTGTGGAGCCAGTCGATTGTCCAGGACGATGGAAAGTTGAATGCGATCGGGCACGACTGTAAAGGATCCCTAAGCTCATGCCATCGCCGGATAGTCTCCCATCGCCGCTGCCTTACACCGACACGAAGCCGGTCGGAGCGGCTGACTTTTACACGGCAATCAATGCGACGTTTCGTTTTCTTTTCCGTCACTTTGGCCGCGAAGGATTGCTGCGTTACTGGCATGACCTTGGAACGAAGTACCATGCTCCGGTGTCCGCCCGGTGGAAAAGCGGCGGCCTGCACGCTGTGGCGGCTCATTGGAAGGCATTTTTCGACGCGGAACCCGGTGCTGAGGTGGATGTCATCGAGGAAGATCACGAGGTGCGTGTATGCGTAAAGACGTGTCCGGCCATCAGGCACTTGCGGGAGCAGGGCCGAGAGATCGTACCTTTTTTCTGCCAACACTGCCATTATGTCAGTGAAGCCATGGCCAAGCCTGCGGGGCTCACTGTCAGGTTGAGCGGTGGCAACGGTGCCTGCGAGCAACGTTTTGTCAAAACAGGCGCGGAAGACGCGCCGCAACGAGCGGAGGACATCGCCACGGTATCATGATCGGCTGCTACGACTTTTGCGGGCACTACGAGTGGACGTTCGGCTGGATGGAGCAGCTAGGCGGGCATGATCTGGTGCGCGCCTACTGGCTGGAGGCGATCAGTCAGGACGCGCAGACGCACGCGGAGGCGGAGATCGTGCCGCACGGCATCGAGGGCATGAAACGCTACTGGGAGCACACGCTGGCGGAGGAGGCCGCCGAGCATGTGATGACGGCCACGGACAAGGTGTATCGCATCGACATGCACCAGTGCCCTTCAAAGGGATTCCTCATCCACAACGGTTTGGAGCAATACCGCGACTACTGCGACCATTGCATGGGCTGGATCGGCCCGATGATGGAGAAAGCGGGGTTCGTCGTCGATCACGAGCATAATCACTGCGGACAGTGCTGGTGGGAGATGCGCCGCAAAAACGACGCAACGCCTGCCAGTGAGCCAGGAGCCCTCAGCGGCGAGAACGATGTGCGACTGCGGTCCGACTGGAAATCACCTCAAACCGACCACTATGAACGAGCGACTGATCCTGACGACAAAACGGCTGTTTCTTAGCTGCGCCCTTGCTTTAACTGCTCACGCGCAATGGGAGCAACTCCCGCCGCTGCCGGAGCCGAATGGTGGATTCATGTGCGGGCATCACGACGGCAAGATCGTGATAGCCGGAGGCACGAATTGGGAAGGCGGGAAGAAGAACTGGCTCAGCGGGGTGTACGCTTTCGATGTGAAGGAGCAACGCTGGATGAAGCTTAACAACATGCCTTCCCCCATCGCCTACGGCCTCGGTTTTTCCCATTCGAGGGATCTGCTGCTGCTCGGGGGCAGTGACGGAAAGCAGACGTTGAAGGTGATTGGTCATGCGATTGCCGGAAGGCTCTCTCCCGAACCACAACTGCCGGACACAACGGTATTGTGTGCTGGTGGTTTGATGCCGACAGGGCTGATCTTTGTTGGCGGAACCAATGATGCCGCCAACCTCGCAGGCTTATCGAAACAATCGTTTTTCCTTGGCAAGGAAGGCATGGAGCGTCTGCCGGATTACACCGGCAAACCTTTTGCTGTGGCTGCGTCCGCTGTCGCGGGGGATGAACTGTTGGTCTTCGGCGGGATGAATTACGACGAGGCAACGAAAGCGCCGGCGAACTCGACGGAAGCCAATGCGTTTTCGCCGGAGAAGAATGCATGGAGGAGATTGAGGCCGCTTGAGGTGGCGAATCGTGGATTGACGGCTGTGGTGCTGAAGGAGGGGAATATTTACCTGGCAGGAGGCTACACCGAGGATTTCACGGCGGATGCGGTGATTTATGACGTGAAGTCGGACAGCTATCACAATGCTAGGCCGCTGCCTTACGCGGCGATGGTGGGCCTCGTCAAGATGGGGGAGCACGTCTATTGCCTCGGCGGCGAGGACAAGAAGCAGTCGCGGACGGACAAGTTTTTTCGCATCCCGGTGGCGGAGCTTTTGAAGTGACGTGGGATGGGCGTGGCGACAGCCCGCCCGTCGGTTTGCGTCACCGAGAGGGCTGCATCACCGAAAAAGAAGAAGGCCGGGCGGTTCGGCGAGGAGTTTCATGGATGTGCAGTGATCTCAATGCGCCGAACACACCCAGCCTACGCTCACTTCGCCGTGTAGCCGCCATCCACAGGCAGATTCACCCCGGTGATGTACTTGGAGGCATCGCTTAGGAGGAAGATGACCGCGCCGCCGAGATCGGTCTCGTCGGCCATGCGGCCGAGCATGGTGTGCTCGCAGTAGCGTTGCAGGAAGGGCTCGGGCTGGTGATTGAAGAAGCCGCCGGGGGCGAGAATGTTCACGCGGACGTTCTGCGGGCCGTAGAGAGCGGCGTAGAAGCGGGTGAGGTTCTCCATGCCGCCTTTGTGGAAGAAGTAGTCCGGCGGCATGTCGCCCATGGTGGTGCCGGTGTAGAGTTCGTAGCTGGGGCCGATCATGCCCTGAATGCTGCCGATGTTCACGATGCTACCCCGGCCCGCCTCGGCCATTTTTTGGCCAAAGTGACGGTGCATGAGCATGACGCCCGTGGCATTCACCTGCATGGATTCGGCAAACTGCTCCACCGCGCCGTTCGCGCCTTTCATCGGACGCAGCACGGCGTTGTTCACGAGGCCGTCGAGAGCGCCGAAACGCGCATGCACGCGGTCTGCGAGCGCGAGAACTGAAGCTTCGTCACCCTGATCGAGTGATTCGGCGGTCACCCGATGTCCTTTTGCGTTCTCTTCATCCGCCACGACATGCAGCTTCGCCACATCTCGGGCGGCCAAGATGAGCTTTGCGCCGCTGGCGGCCAGCATCGCGGCGAGTCCACGCCCGTAAAGGCCCGCGCCCCCGGTGAGGAGGATGGTATTGTTTTCGAGGGAGAAGCTTGGGAAGGGCATTGGAGGAGGGGGGGGCTCGGGGAGTGCTAGTGGCGGCCCACGAAAAGCCCATCACCTTATGACTTCATTAATCCGCAGTTTTACTTCTTCGCATACACGGAGTCGCTTGCTGCGGCCATTGCAGAACCGCCAAAGTCGCTGACGAGTTTTTTAAATGCACTGCCAAGTTCGAGCACGTCGGCACCGAGGGTGAAGACGCGGGTGCCTTCCTCGATGAGCTGGTCTTTCTGACCGAACAGCGAGGCGACGGCAGGATACTTGCCGTGCTTGAGGGCGGCGGCGGCGACTTTTTTCCGTGCGGCCACGACTTCGGGATGTGTGGCCTGGCCGAGCTTGCCGATGCGGTGGCTGAAATCGCCGGCGCCGAAGAGAAGCATGTCGTATCCGGGCACGGCGGCGATCTCGTTGACGACCTCCAGTGCCTCGGGGCTCTCGATTTGCAGGATGATGAACTTCTCCGTGTTGCAGTGCTGCACGTAGTCGGCGAGCGGCACCTGGCAGAAGAGGCCGTCCATGTTACCGGCGTCGAGCGCCTTGCTGCCGATCGGGCGGCAGCGGACCATATCGACGATGCTTCGAGCCTCATGGGTGCTGGTGACGTGCGGGACCATGATGCCCGTGGCATCGCACTCGAAGGGCTTGATGTAGTCGCTGTAGCTGCCTTTGGCGACCCGCACGATGGTGTCCATGTCGTAGAGTTTGGCGGCGCGGATCTGGTGCTCCAGGTTGAGCCAGTCGTTCGGCACATGCTCGTTACAAAGCCACACGGCACTGGCTCCGGCGAGTCCTGCGAGTTCCACGATGCGCGGATCGCCCATGTTGAGCTTGAGGACTGTGCTGTTTTGACCGGTGCGGAGTTCGCGGAGGATGCGGGAGGGGCGGAGTTTCATGAGTGAAGTTCGGAAAGGATGTCTGTGATGTGAATGCAAGAGCCACCTTGCTCACGGCTGCGGCGTCCGGCGATGATAACGGCCATCAGTTCGACGGTTTCGTCGAAGGGCAGGGAACGGGTGCCAGTTTTCAGCATGTCGATGAAGGCGACGAGTTGGGAGCGGAAGGCGTTGTAGGTGTCGGTGAGACGCAGCGGGAGCTGGCCTTTAGTGCCGTAGAGATGCACGGCGCCAAAGCTGCCGTAGGCATCGTGAATCGCGCCGATGGTGACACGAACGCCGCTGCGGTGGGTGAGGTGCATCACATCGCCACTGGCATCGTTGTGAGCCTGAACGGTGAGAAAACCGGGGCCAAGCAGTGGTTCGACGGCTTCGAGGGCGTGGATGCCGTAACGCTCCCACGTTTTGCAGGTGAAACTGGTGATCCAGCGTAGGTCGCCGATTTGGGTGCGCTGTTCATCATTCAATCGCATCTCGGGCGCGTAACGCATGCCGCTGGTGGAGAGGATCATGGCACCTGCTTTGTGCCACTGCACGAACTGGCGCAGATCGGCGATGTTTGTGGCCATCGGTTTGTCCACGAACACGGCAACACCGGCATCGATGAACGGCTTAACACGGCGGATGTGATCGTCGCCGTCGTCGGTCGAAATGATCGCTGCATCGACATGGCCGATGACATCTTCAGGTCTGGCGACGATGTGATCGATCAAACTGGCTGCGGCCACCTTCGGGGCATCGGCGGGATCATCGGTCCAGAGATGGGTGACGCGTGCGCCGGGAATGCTCACATCTTCGATGCGTTGCTTGCCGAGATAATCAAGAATGGCCGGATACTGGCACGTGGCCATCGCGGCTGGGTTGAAGCCGTTCACGATGGCGCTCCAGGAGTAGGGATGACCGTTGCCCTCGATCATGCCGAGCATCGCCAGGCGCAGTTCTTTGCCTTCGTGGCTCATGGGAGGGTGATCGGGAGTCCGGTGGCCGCGGAGCGAAGGGCGGCGAGGTTGAAGCGGAGTGTCTGCACGGCTTCGTCGAAGGTGCTGAGCGGGCAGGGCCTGCCTTCCATGCCGTCGAGGAAGGCGTCTGCCTGGGCGATGAACAGGTCGTCCCGTTCCATGGGCGGCGCTGGATGCCAGTTCCAGTCTTTCTCGCCGAGCTTCATCGAACCCCAGCGCTGAGTGTGGTTTTCGATTTTCACGCTGCCGTTTTCGCAATGAATGAGCATCGTGACCTCGTTGGCCGCCTGGAACTGCGTCATCGCGTAGCTGGCCAGAATGCCGCCGTGACGTGCGCTGATGTTGACCGTGTCCTCGACCGTGACTCCTTCGAGTTGTTGATGCGAAGCATCGCAAAACAGGCGCGTGACCGGGCCGAGAAGCCATTCCATGGCATTCACGAGGTGTGTGAGCGCGTCCTGAATGGCTCCACCACCGGTTTCATGACGGGTGTAATAGATTTCGCGGTAAGCCGGACGAAACGTGGGGAAATGCTGGCCCGCGACGACACTGGCGTGCAGCGGCCGGCCAAACTCTCCCGAACGCAGAAACTCACGCGCCCCGGCGACCCACGGAAAGCAGTGATAAACGTAAGCGACGGCGGTGAAACGTCCGCTCTGGTCGATCACAGCACGGGTTTCAGCCACCTCATCAAGGGAGACGGCGAGTGGTTTTTCGATGAGTAGTGCCGCACCGTGTCGTGCGCCCTCGCGGGCGATGGCGAGGTGCGTCTGCGCGGGCGTGCAGATTACTAAGGCGTCGAACTCCTGCGCTTGGAGGGCGTCAGCGAGGCTGGCGTATGATTTCGTGCCGTAGCGGCTGCTCACCTCGGCCAGCAGCTTCGGATTGGCGTCACACACGCTGACTTCGCACCGTCCGGTCTTTTGAAAACAGCGGAGGTGGCGTTCGCCGATGCTGCCGCAGCCGATGACGAGGATGGAATGCATGTGGGGCGAGTAAACGCGGTGCCCCGCGCCGTTCCATGATGAAATTCGTGGTCAGGGGAAAGAACCAGGGATCATTCCGAATCCTGCGTGACACGCATCTTCTGAAACGGCACGCTTTCGCAGACGGCTAGGATGAGATCCTGGAAGCGGTCGCCCGAGGCACGGGTGCGTTTCACGATCTCCTCGACTGTGGGTCTGTCAGAGTATTCGAGGCCGCGGCCCAGCGCGTAGGTGAGCAGGTTCTCGGTGAGGTTCTTGACGAACTGGCCGCTCATGTCACGCACGAGAAGGGAGCGCAGTTCGGCGAGGTTTTGGAAGGTCTGGCCGCGCACGAGGCTGCCGGAGGCGTCGATGGGCTGTTTCTTTTCCTGATCACGCCAGCGGCCGATGGCATCGTAGTTTTCAAAGGCGAAGCCCATGGGATCAAGGAAGGCATGGCAGCCGGCGCAGGAGGCATTGTCGCGATGTTCGGCAAACTGCTGTCGCAGGGTGAGGTTGCTGAAGCGTGCTTTCTTCTCATCAAGTGGTGGCACGCCGCCCGGAGCGGGCGGCGGCGGGGTGCCGAGAATTTGCTCGAGCAGATACTTGCCGCGCTTCACTGGCGAGGTGCGCGTTGGGTTCGAGGTGAGCGTCAGGATGCTGCCGTGCGTGAGGATGCCGCCACGCGGCGTGCCTTGGAGGGAGACTTGTTGGAACTTCTCCCCCTTCACGCTCTGGATGCCATAAAAACGGGCGAGCTTGTCGTTCACGAAGGTGTAGTCGGCATTCAGGAACTCGATGACGCTGCGGTTCTCATGCAGGATGTGATCAAACAGCGACTGTGACTCTCTTTTCATGAGATAGCCGAGCCCGCCCTTCCAATCCGGGAAGGCGCGGGTGTCAGGCGAGACGATGTCCATGTCACGCAATTGCAGCCATTGCCCCGCGAAGTTTTCACCCAGGCTGGCGCCACGCCAGTCGGCGATCATGCGCTTGAATTCGGCGGCGAAGTTTTTGCGCAGCTCGCCTCTGGCGGCCAGTTGCAGCAGACGCTCATCCGGTGGTGAAGACCAAAGGAAATACGCGAGGCGCGAGGCGAGGCTGTGCTCGTCGATGAGGGCCACGCCGTTTTTAACCTCGCCAACAGGCTGCGGCGCTCCGCGGTAGAGAAAGCCGGGCGAGACGAGCATGCCGCGCAGCAAGTAACCGAGCGTGTCGAGCGGTTGCAGGCCCTCTTTGTGACCGAGATCGGCGAAGGCGTGCCATTTCGACTTTTCGTCATCGCGCATCGGGCGGCGGAAGAGGCGGGCACCGAGTTTATCCACCAGCGCGGGGACTTCACTGGGGGCGACGCCGCCCGGTTGGTCAACAGGTCCCTCGACAGTGAGCTGGTGGAGCCAGAAGTTGCGGTCCTGCTGGGTCTTTTCGTCGTAGAAGTCGTTCAGGAACCACACTTGGATGTCATGCTTGCCCGCAGGCAACTTGGCCTCGGCGTTGAACCACTGCGGCGCCTGATTCTTTGCCGTGACGGCGAATGAGCCTGCATTTTTGCCCGCGAGACGCACATCAAATTTCGCCGGCTCGCCACCGGCCTGCTGGGCGCCGGCTTTGATGACGAGGCGGTATTGGCCGGGCTTCGCGATCTCGACCTGGTGTTTCACATAACCGCTGCTGGCGAGGTAGATCGCGCCCGTGTCGCGTCCGGAGTCACCTTCGCCACGTTCGAAATCCTCGCCGCTGAGCTTCATGGCGGGAAGGCCGGCGGGCTTGCCGTCGAGCAGCCATTGCACGAGGCGCGTGCCTCGAGGCGGCAGCAGTCCGAACGGACCTTCGATATCGATCTTGTCGAGAGCGAGGTTGCGATCTCGCTTGTCGGGGTCGGGGTTCTGCGGGTCGCTGAAGTCATTGAGGAAACGAACCAAGATTTTGTGCTCGCCGCCATTGAGCTGGACTTCCTTTGTGATCGTCTGCCATGGACCTTTGTCGCCGTTATAGCGGGCGGTCACATCAAACTCGCCCAATTCCTTGTCGCCGATACGAAGGGCGAGTTTCGCGGCGTCAGGGCCGGCCTGGGTGGCCGAAACGCGCAGTTTCAGCACATAAGTGCCGGTGGCCGGCGCGGTGAATTTTGTCGCAGCCTCGGCGTTGCTGTGAAACCAGCGAATTCCATCCCATTCCTTGGTTTCTCCTTTCTGGTTCCAGAATTTCTTGGCGCCGAGCTCGAGGTCGATGCGCTCGACGTCGGAGGTGTCGAACGCCTTCTCCGCCACGGCGTTCGCGGCGCGGATGTACTTCTCCATGAGCAGTGGTGAGACGCTGAGCACGTCGCCGATGTTGTCGTAGCCGTAGCCGGTGTCGTCCGGTGGGAACTCGTTCGCCGGGCGCATGTCCACCAGGAGCAAGTCGCGGATGGTATTGTTGTATTCCGTGCGGTTTAGGCGACGGAAGGTGACGTGGCCGGGGTCGATTTTCTGCGGATCGAACCAAAACACCGTGCTGTCGATCCAGGCGACCATTTCATCGCGCTCGGGAAGGGAAGGCTTGTTTTTTTTCTCCGGCGGCATCACGTGCGTGACGAGTTGCTGTCGCGCATGGTCCCACATGACTTTGTCGGAGATCATCTTCGGGTAGTCAGGGTACTCATCGAGCGCGAAGTCACCCTTGTCCGTGCCGTCGCCGTGGCAATCGTAGCAGTACTTTTGCAGGAGCGGCAGGATGCGCTGGTTATAGGCATCCTGGCCGCTTTCGGCGGCTGAAATCAGGCAGGGCAAAGCGATGCACGCAAAGATAAGGCGGCGGAGCATGGAAAAGGGAGTTTTGGGGTGTATCTAATACGCTTGAAAAGTGCTCCGGATTTCTGCGAAACCATCGCGCGAATTGCGGTTGCGCCCGGCATCTCCCGCACTGAAGGCACCCTCCTTACCATCTCCCCCATGTCAAAAACCGCCCTCGAAACCGGCAAAGCCTTCCTGCAAGAAAACGCCAAGAAAACCGGCATTTCCACGACCTCCAGCGGCCTGCAGTACGAGGTCCTGCGCGAGGGCACCGGCCCAAGCCCGAAGCTGAAGGACACCGTGGTCGTGAATTATCGCGGCACCTTGCTCAACGGTGTTGAATTCGACAGCTCCTACCTCGCTGGACGCGAACCGGCGGAGTTTCAGCTCAAACGCGTGATCAAAGGCTGGCAGGAAGGCGTCCAGCTGATGAAAGAGGGCGCGAAGTTCCGCTTCTTCATCCCATCAGAGCTTGCTTACGGCAAACGCGGCTCTGGAATCGACATCGGGCCGAACGAGGCGCTCATCTTTGAGGTGGAACTGCTGAAAGTCTGGGAGGACTAGGCGCGATTGTTTCGGCCCATGAATCAAATCGACCTCAAAGACAGAGTTGCCATCATCACGGGTGGTGCGCGCGGAATCGGCTACGCCATCGCTGAACGGCTCCTGCAATCGGGTGCCCACGTATGCCTCTGGGATGTGGACGCAGCAGCGCTCGATGCTGCGAAGGCCGAGCTTTCGGCGCTTGGCAAGGTTCACACCGCGACGGTTGATATTACCAGCATGGCCTCGGTGGAGGCCGCCGCGGCCTCGACCATGGGTGCCTTCGGTAAGATCGACATCCTCGTGAACAACGCCGGCATCGCAGGCACGAACGCGAAGACCTGGGAAACCGATCCCGCCGAGTGGCTGCGTGTGATGGCGATCAATTTGAACGGTCCGTTCCACTGCTGTCATGCCGTGGTGCCGCACATGCTGAAGAATGGCTACGGTCGCATCGTGAACATCGCCTCCATCGCTGGCAAGGAAGGCAATCCGAACGCCGCGCACTACAGCGCTTCGAAAGCAGGTGTGGTCGCATTGACGAAGTCGCTCGGCAAGGAACTCGCCACGAGTAACATCATCGTGAACGCGGTGACGCCGGCGGTGATCGAGACCGACATCCTGAAGCAGGTCACGCAGCAACATATCGACTACATGCTGTCGAAGATCCCGATGAACCGCTTTGGCAAGAAAGAAGAAGCCGCGGCTCTGGTCGCCTGGTTGAGTTCCGAGGACTGCTCGTTCACGACCGGCGCGGTCTTCGATTTGTCCGGCGGCAGAGCGACCTACTGATCAGTTTCGACCGACCTGCGCGTATTCTGCGCATGTCCCTGATCACTGCAGAAAACGCCAAGCCCGGCTCGGATGACTGGCAACTCACCCGCATGCGCCTCGATGGCAGCGGCTTTCGTTCGCCGCTGATCGAAGGCTACTGCTCGCGGCAGTCCGTGAAGGCCGGCGAGACCCTCGACATCTTCGTCAGCACGAAGCCTGCATCCCGTTTCAAGATCGAGATCTTCCGCACTGGCTACTACGGCGGCAAAGGTGCTCGCTTGATGACCGAACTCGGCCCCTTCCATGGCAAGGAGCAGCCGGTGCCCGGCATCGGGGAGAAACGCCTGCGTGAGTGCCGCTGGGATAAATCGACCTCGCTCACGATCCCGAGAGACTGGTTGAGTGGCGTGTATCTCGGACGGCTGACGACTTTGCCCATCTCGAAAGACGAACCGTATTGGCAGAGCTACGTTGTCTTTATCGTCACCGATGATCGCAAGGCGGACATCCTCTTCCAATGCAGTGACAACACCTGGCAGGCTTACAATCGCTGGCCGGACAATTATTCCCTCTACACCGACCCGAAGGGCGATCAGGGCCCGTGGTCAGATGTCAGCTTCGACCGGCCCTACGCCAACTACGCGCAGATCTACATGAACCCGCAGTCCGTGGGCAGTGGCGAGTGGCTGTGCTTCGAGTTTCCCGCCGCCTACTGGCTGGAGAAGGAAGGCTACGATGTAACCTACTGCTCGAATGCCGACATGATCACGCCGGATCATGGTTTGAAGTGCAAGGCCTTCATCAGCATCGGCCACGACGAGTATTGGGACATCCGCCAGCACGACAGCGTGGCGAAAATGCGTGATGCAGGCGTCAATCTGCTCTTCCTTTCCGGCAACTCGGTGTGCTGGGTCACGCCCTTCTCACCAAACGCGGATGGCGTGCCGAACCGCCGCATCTTCCGTGGTGGTCCGTATGGTGGCGACTACAAGTATGCCGTGGATCGCGAAAAGGAGCATGGTCCCTATCCGCATCGTGGCCCCGATGAAGGCTACCTCATGGGCGTGCGCAACATCGACCCGGTGAACGGTGGCGGCGACTGGATCTGCACGAACCCCGAGCATTGGGTCTTTGCAGGCACCGGCATGAAAAAGGGCGATCTCATTCCTGGCATGATCGGCTGGGAGTATCACGGCGATCCACCGGCAGACCTGCCCGGCCTGCAAATCGTTGCCGCGGGCACTGCCTTCCAGGGCGGAACACGACCGCAGCAGTGGCAGGCCGTCATTTTCGACGGACCGAAGAACAACTTCATCTTCAACGCTTCGACAATCTGGTGGGCGCAGGGTTTGAGCAAGCCGCCGGGCCACATGCCCGTGTGGAGCCACTACTCACGGCCCCATGGCACCGATGCCCGCGTGCAGCGCATCACGGCGAATCTGCTGAAGCGGGCGATTGGTTGATCACGCGAGAATGTCCTTCGCCACCACGCCATGCACGTCGGTGAGGCGGAAGTTGCGGCCGGAGTAGCGGTAGGTGAGGCGCTCGTGGTTGATACCCATGAGGTGCAGGACCGTGGCGTGCAGATCGTGCGTGGTGATGATGCCGGTTTCGGCGGTGTCGCCCATGGCGTTGGTGCTGCCGTAGGTGAAGCCGCCTTTCACGCCGCCGCCGGCCATCCACATGGTGTAGCCGCGACCGTTGTGTCCGCGACCGTTGTAGGGTTCGTTGTCGTAGCCGCTGCCGCGACCGAATTCGCCGCCCCAGAGGATGAGGGTGTCTTTGAGCATGTCGCGCTGCTTCAAGTCGGCGATGAGGCCGGCGATGGGTTTGTCGATGCTGCCAGCCTGACGCGTGATGCCTTCGCGGAGCTGCTGATGATGGTCCCAGCCGGTGCTCGTGAGCTGGATGAAGCGCACGCCCTTTTCCGCGAGCCGACGCGCCATGAGGCACTGCGTGCCAAAGCGCTCCGTGTCGCCGTTGTCGAGGCCGTAGAGCTCGCGAATATGCGCGGGCTCTTTGTCGAGATCGAGCACGTCGGGCACGCTGGTCTGCATTTTGTAGGCGAGTTCATAGCTCTGGATGATGCCTTCGAGTTCGGGATTGCCGGGATCGCCCGCGAGGAGCCTGCGGTTGGCCTTTTGGATGAATTCGATCTGCTTGCGCTGCTGCGCATCGCTGAGGCGCTCGTTGTAGAGATCGGGAACGCCGCCGCCGGTGCTGCTGAGTCGCGTGCCTTGGAAGCTGGCGGGCAAAAACGCCGAACCGTAGTTCATCGCGCCGCCGGTGTCGGCCACGGGATTGATGGTGACAAAGCCCGGCAGGTCCTCCGCCTCGGTGCCGAGGCCGTAAACGATCCACGCACCCATCGAAGGCCGCACAAACGTCTCGCTGCCGATGTGCAGCGCCACCGTGGCCATCTGATGCGCGTTCGTGCGCGTCTGCATGCCGTTGAGGATGCAGAGGTCGTCCGCGTGCTTCGAGAGCTCCGGAAACGCGTCCGAAATCATGAGACCGCTCTTGCCGCGCGGTTTGAAGTCGAACGCGCTGCCCATGTATTTCGCCACCTTCTGCTCGTGAGCCTTCGCCAGCTCCGGTTTGTAATCAAACGTGTCCAGATGGCTCGGCCCGCCCTGCATGAACATGAAAATGACGCGTTTCGCCTTTGCCGCGAAGTGCGGAGCCTTCGGAGCCAGCGGATTGATCGTCTTCGGCGGTGCGGCGGCCGAAGCCCACTGCTGATGCAGCGCATTAAACGCCAGCCAGCCGAAACCAGCGCTGGTGGATTGGAGGATGGAGCGGCGGGTAGTCATAAAGTCGAATTCGGATTCACCACAGAGGTCACAGAGGAGCACAGAGGTTCTGAATTCTGATCTCTGTGTCTCTCTGTGAACTCTGTGGTGAAAAATGGGTGTTCAAAACACATATCGAAACTCAGCAGCGCCCAGAAGTGCCTGCACGAGCGTATGGTCGTCCAAATCGCGTGCGTCCGCTATTTCTTCGGAGGTGGGATCGCGGCCCAAAATGAGTTTGTAGATGGCTTTCGTGTCTTTTCCGGCTTTGTCGGCGATTTGGGCGGCGAGTTGCTCGACGAAGGGGTTGTTCATGAAGAACAGGGCCTGTGGAGCGACGGTGGTGACATCGCGCTGGCCTTTGATTTGGGTGGGGCCGGGGAAGTCGAAGGTGCTGAAGAGTTCGGGGATGTTGTCGCGCACGACTGGAAGGTAGATGGTGCGATAGGACTCCTCGATGCCGAGCAGGCCGCGAGTGGCACCGTGACGGCCTTTGCCGCCGGTGCCAGCGACTTGGATGCCTTCGGGGCGGTCCAAGGTGAGTTGTCCGGCGAGTTGCAGCAAAGTGTCGCGCAGCGGTTCGAGTTCGAGACGCTTCGGATTTTGACGCCAGCGGAGTTTGTTGCCTGCGTCGGGGTGTTCAGGGTTGCCGGTGGTGGCGAGGCGATAGGTGCGGCTCAGCATCAGCTCGCGGATCATCTTCTTCATGCTCCAGCCGTTCGTGACGAAACGGATGGCGAGATGGTCGAGCAGCTCGGGATGGGTGGGGTCGGCACCGGTGATGCCGAAGTCATCGGGGGTGCGCACGAGGCCCTCGCCGAACAGATGCTGCCAGAGGCGGTTCACCATGACGCGTGAGGTGAGCGGATGCGTGGGTTGTGTGAGCCATTGGGCGAATTCGAGGCGGCCGGAGCTTTGCGCGGGCACTTTGGGCATCGGTGGCAAAGCGGGGAGCTTCAATTCGCCTCGATTCGGCGCGGTGTCGCGGTCGTGCGGGTCGCCGCCGATGGCGATCTCGCAGTCTTCAATTTTGCCGTCGATGACGCCCATGCAGAAGTGCGGATCGTGGTCGTAGCGGATGGTTTGCTTCGGATTGCCGAGCTCGCGGATGTCATCCATCGAGTGAATGCCGGCGGGCAGTTTCTGTGGCGGGCCGACGGCTTCATCGAGCTCGGTAGGCAAATCGACGAGCGCCTCGGGGCTGACGTAACCACCGGCGACGCCGTCGTTGCGGTTCGGTGTGCCGCTGAGCGTGCGGCTGCTGTAAAAGATGCCGGCGAGCGCGTAGTAGTCGCGCATGGTGACGGGCTCGGTTTTGTGATCGTGACAGCGGGCGCAAGCGAGCGTGAGGCCGAGGAAGGCGCGCCCGACGACGTCGATCTGGTCATCGACCTGATCGAGGATGAATTGCTCGTAGTCGCCCTCCTGCACGTTCATGCTGCCAAGCGCGAGCATGCCGGTGCCGACGATTTGATCGCGGCGCTGCAGCACGGTCTTCGCCGGGAGCAAATCGCCCGCGATCTGCTCGGCGACGAAGCGGTTGTAGGGCTTGTCTTCGTTGAGCGAATCAATCACCCAATCGCGATACCGAGCGGCATACAGAAACGGCGCATTCCACACGCGACCGACACTGTCCGCGTAGCGCACGACATCCAGCCAGTGCCGCGCCCAGCGCTCGCCGAAGCGTTCGGATTGGAGGAAGGCGTCCACGACCTTCGCGAAGGCGATGTCTTCGGAGGAAGGATCGCGCAGGAAGGCTTCAGTCTCGGTTTGAGACGGTGGAAGGCCGCGGAGATCGAAGGACGCACGGCGAATCAGCGTCGCCCGCGAAGCATCGCCGATGGGACGGAGATTTTCTTTTTCGAGACGGGCGAGGATGAAGCGGTCGAGGTCGTCCTTCGGCCATGCGGTGTCTTTCGTGACCGGAATGGCAGGACGCTGGAGGCGCTGGTAGGACCACGGCGTGGGGTTGTCGTATTTCTCGGCAGCTTGGAGTGAAAAACAGGCCAGAAGTAGGACCACCGCAGAGATTGGAAGGGCGCAGAGTTTGGCTGGCAAAAAAATTGATGGCAAAAAGATGAAGGACTGTTTTTGCCCTCCATTTTTTTGCCAGATGGATTGGAAACAGTTCATTTCACGCTTCCTTTCGCTTTCAGCCACGCGCTCATGGCTTTGATGTTTTGGACGAAGTCGAGGCTGTAGAGG